>Ga0316602_10000004_pt1 | contig 297550 bp, 301 predicted proteins | sample OWC_soil_day10_C_FD_203103 | JGI IMG/M metagenome (GOLD analysis project Ga0316602, IMG submission 203103) | Wetland soil microbial communities from Old Woman Creek delta, Ohio, United States - OWC_soil_day10_CT | ecosystem: Environmental > Terrestrial > Soil > Wetlands | place: USA: Ohio...
CAACCGAAACTGTCGCCCGTTGACGGGCTAAATTCAGCATCGTTCTTACGAAATTCTGTCCCTCGCCATACAGCCAGGCAGTCCTGATAATATAGCTTCGGTCTAACACCTCCCTAACCGCCTGCTCCCCCAACAGCTTAGTTTGACCATATACATTCAGCGGCTTGGGCGTATCATACTCACGGTAGAATTCCCCCGCCTCGCCGTCAAAAACATAATCAGTGCTTATATAAACCATTCGCGCCTTGTGCTCCAGGCATTGAGCCGCCAGATATTTGCTCCCGATTACGTTAACTTTAAAAGCCTGGTCAAAGTCACTTTCAGCATCGTCCACCTTTGTATATGCGGCACAATGAATCACTACCTGCGGCCCGACTTGCTGAAAAACCTCCCTTACATCCCTGTATTGGGTAATATCAAGATTATCCACATCAGTCTGAACTATTTCATGTTCATTGCCAAACCTTTTCACTATCTCGCGCCCAAGCTGCCCCTTGGCCCCGGTAAGGAGTATCTTCATCTTTGCCTCCCGCCTAAATTTGATTGTTAACGCTTTGCTTAGTGCAGCGTAGCTGGTTTAAGGTGTTCACTGCTGCGGTCGCCTTCTTCCTCACTTCCCGCTTTAGCGCCGGTCAGCACTCTCCCTGCGCTTGACCGCTTGTAGGTTGCCACCAAATCACTTAAAACCGCGATCAGCTCCTGCCGCTCCATTGTTTGCCTGAGCCGCACCAAGCCATTATAAATAGTAGCTTCCTCCACGACATTGAGATTAGCCTGATAAATCTTGGCATGCTTAGTCGCGCTGGTCCCTTCCTCGGCGGTCAAGAGTTCCTCAAACAGCTTTTCCCCCGGCCTCATCCCGGTAAATTTTATTTTAATATCTTTATACGGCGCATACCCGGACAACCTAATCAGGTCACAGGCCATATCCACGATTCTGATCGGTTCCCCCATATCCAGCACAAAAACCTCGCCCCCTTGGGCCATTGCTCCGGCTTGAAGCACCAGCTGCGCCGCCTCCGGGATAGTCATAAAGTACCGCCTCATATCCGGATGGGTTATTGTCAGCGGTCCTCCGGCAGCAATCTGCTTTCTGAACAGCGGCACCACGCTGCCCCTGCTGCCCAGCACATTTCCGAACCTTACGGCCGCAAACTTCGTTGTGCTGACATTGTTCAGACTCTGAATAATCATCTCCGCCACCCGCTTGGTGGTCCCCATTATACTGCTGGGATTAACCGCCTTATCGGTGGAAATCATGATAAACGTTTCGCATTTTAGGCGATCGGCGGCCTCAGCAACTACCTGCGTCCCGAAAACGTTGTTCCGCACCGCCTCTTCCGGCTGGCGTTCCATCAGCGGCACATGCTTATGCGCCGCCGCGTGAAAGACGATCTGCGGTCTAACTCTGTTAAAAATACTATTTATTCGCTCCCGGTCCCGGACATCAGCGATAATCGGGTCAAGGCTAAGCTTCGGATACTTCTCCCTCAGTTCCCGGTCTATTTCGTAAATACTGTTTTCACCTTTCCCCAAAAGGTATAGCCCGGCAGGATTCGTCCGCGCGATCTGGCGGCAAAGCTCCGAACCGATCGACCCCCCTGCTCCGGTCACCAGCACCCGTTTATTGGCCAGTTGCTGCATAATCTGGGGCATATCCAGCTCCACCGGGTCCCGCCGCAAGAGATCTTCCAGTTCAACCTTCCTTAGCTGTTGGACCGTTATTTTTCCGTCAATAAGCTCATACAGCCCGGGCAGTGTTTTTACACTGCTCCCGGTTTGCTGGCACACCTCGATTATCGCCCTCAGCTCCGCCCCCGATATTGACGGCATCGCGATAATTATTTCATCAATCGCATGTTCCTTGGCCAACTCCCGGATGTTTTCCCGGCTCCCCAGCACCTTTTTGCCAAATAAGGTTTTATCTTGTTTATATTGATCATCATCCACAAACCCGATCAGTTCTTTACTGTTGTAGTAGCGGTGCCTAAGCTCCCGCGCAAGCATTGCCCCCGCATCACCGGCACCGACAATCAGTACCCTTTCCCGCTTTGTGTTATTAGGCACTTGCCGTAAATGATGAAAAACGCGGATAAACAATCGGCTTGCCCCAATAAGAATGATATTGAAAAACCAGCTTAATATATGAATGCTTTTAGGTATCCCCATATTCATGGCCATCATATACAGCGTTAAAATGCCTGAACTCACCGTCACCGCGGCAATAATCGCTAACAGTTCACTGATACTGGCATAGCGCCACAACCTGTTATAAAGTCCAAAACAATAATAAATTGCCAGACGAACCACAATAATTATTGGCAAGTAATCAATAAGCACCCCAACAAACTTCGCTTCAGCGACGCCGTCGAAGTGGGTTAGAATTGCCAGACAGGAAGCAATAGCGACAATAGCTGCATCAACGAACATTAGAGCAATAGTAATAATCTTTCGTCGCACGTAACTTACCTCCTCACCGTTTTTTATTACCGGGTCACTTTAGCCTGGTTGCCATAATAGTAATAGTAATTCATATATTCCATTTCCAGTTCGACCCGGTTCAAAACTACGCCTAATATCTGACCCTTGGCCCTTATAAGAAGCTCTTTTGCTTTCCGGGCCATCTCCGGTCGGACAGTGTCTGTGCCAAGCACCAAAATCACCCCATCGAGCTTCGCTGCCAGCACACACGCGTCAGTCACCGCCACCACCGGCGGAGCGTCGATAATAACATAGTCATACTCTGAGCCCAGCCGCCCCAACAGTTCAAGCATCTTATCCGACCCCAGAAGTTCTGATGGGTTTGGCGGCACCGGTCCGCTGGCCAGTAAAAATAAATTTTTAACCTCTGTTTCACTAATAAACTCCAGGCTGATTTCATCCCCCACCAGGATATTGGTAAGCCCGCCGGTCCGGCCTTGGTTAAAAATCTTGTATTGGACCGGCTTTCTTAGATCACAGTCAACGATTAGCACCCGTTTCCCTGTCTGTGCCAGCGCCACCGCCGTATTGGCTGCCGTAATCGATTTGCCTTCCCCCGGCCCGGCACTTGTAAACATAATTGTTTTCAGTTCGCCCTCGGCTTTACAGAAATTCAGGTTAGTTCTTAGGCCGCGGTAAGCTTCCGAAATCGGTGATTTATTTTGTTCTTTTACAATCAGTTGATATTTGCTGCTCATATTCCGATCCTCACTCTCAACCTTTGCCAAAACCCGCCTTCATTCATGAGTTTGTCGTTATGTTCATAGTTAGGAATACTGCCCAGTACCGGCAGGTCAAGAAACCGCGCCACATCCTCCGCCGTATGAACCGTTTGGGCCATATAATCTCTTAAAAAGGCCAGACCCGTTCCCAGGAACAGTCCCAGGATTGCTCCAATCAATATATTAAGCGCTTTTTTCGGACTAACCGCCTTTTCCGGCGGCACCGCGACATCGATCACCTGTACATCAGTCGGCTGCATCACCTCACTGATCCGGGCCTCTTCATACCGCTGGGCCAGCATCAGGTATATCTGCTTGGCAACATCAGCTTCCCGCATCAGTTTAACCAATACCTGCTCTTTGCTTGGCAGCTTGACCAGCTCCTGCTCATTTTGCGCCACCACCTTAGCGATAGCATCCTTCTGCGCCCCCGCTGCCGCAAGTTCGGCTTCATTTTGAATCTTAGCCTGCAAGAGGCCTTGATACACCGGGTTGACTGATGGCGCTTCGTCATTCACAATCCGCGAAGCCTCGGCATTAAGCTTGGCCTTAGTTTCCTCAATTGCCGCCTTGGTTTCAATCACTTGGGGATGCTTGTCGGTATAGTTTTGTTTTAAGCCGACCAAACCGACTTCGAGTTCAGCCAGTTTGCTCTTGTATTGCTGGATTAAGGGACTATCGGCAATTACCCCAGGCGTCTGCCCGGCAAGGTCATGCTCGATGCTCTTCAGTTTCGCCTGCGCCGCAGCCAAACTAACCGCATTATCCGCCGCCATCGCGTTAACCGCCGTCATTCTTTCCACCATAGCTTTGGTTTCTTCCTCAGGCGAAACAATCTTTTGCCCCCGTTTAAACTCCTCTAGCGCCGCTTCCGTCTTCTCCAGTTCTTTCTTCGAATCCGCCAGCCGCTCGCCAATAAATTCCCGCACCGTGGCCTGTTCCGACCTGACCAACCCTGTCATCCGGTCCAGGAAGGTATTAACCAGTGTATTGGCTACAAACTGCGCTTCCTCCGGCGACTTGGCCGTAACTTTTATATTGAGAATCTCGGTATCCTTTACCGGCTGGGTGGTAATACGTTTTAGCATATCCTCATAGGTCGGCGGTTCCTCCTTATCCGCCTGCGTAACGTCAATTACCTGCTGTACAACAGTCCGGCTTTTAATAATCTCCGCATAGGTCGCCATCTGCTGCTTCGTGTTCGTCGGACTGTCAAACGGCAAATCCCCCAGCAAAGAATCCGCCAACCCTTTGGCTTGTTTTACCCGCAGCGTCGTTGCCGCCTCATAAGTCGGCGGGATCAGAAAACTAATGATTGCCACCACTAGCACCACGCCGATAAAGGTATAGAAAATAATCCGCCAGCGCTTTTTTACTACTTTGATACATTCTTTTAAGTCAATCGTCTTTTCGTTCACCGCTATGCCTCCGGTTATGATATAAACTACTTGTTGTACACTTGGTTTATATAGTATCCGCCTGTAAGTACCGGCAGGATGTCCCTGGTGAAGTCCAGTTTACCGCTGTCATTGAGATACACCACATCGCCGTCATTTAACGCATAATTCTGGCTCATATCCCCTTCCTTCAACAGTTTTAGGAGATTGACTTTTATCGGTTTCTCCGGCCGGCCGCCGCGTAATATGAAGACCGACTTCTTAGCGGCATATTTGGTATACCCGCCCGCAATCCCGATAGCATCTAAAACATTATGCAGCTTCTCAAGTTCATACATCCCCGGTTTGTTTACCTCACCCAGCACATAGACCCTGGTTGTCCTTAGTTTTACGATGTTGATACTCACTTTCGGGTCGTTTAAATATTCCTTAAGGGCCTTAGTAATGGTATTAGTCAGCTGAGAAGTGGTCAGTCCTGACGCCGTAATCTCCCCAATCATCGGGAACGAGATTTTGCCGTCAGGACTGACTAAATACCCAGTCGTCTGATTATCCGTCTTTGTTACTACCTGGCCTTGAACAACATCCATTCCCCACACATTTATACTTACAACATCCCCCGGCCCAAGTCGGTACTCCTCGGCTTGAGCTGCATGAACACCGCTAACCATTAAAACCCCTGCTATAACCAGTGCTTTGATGAAATTAAGCATGCCATCCTCCATCTCTCTTTGCTTTATAGTTCTGACTTTATCCGATGAATAACCCGTTCTAACACTCCATCCTCTACAGGCTGAAGTAAAGAACACTAATCCCCTGGATAATCCAACTAAAATTCAGATGGGGTTAACCCCCCACCTGAATTAAGTCTTATTTATTAACATCTTAATTGGAAATAACTTGCATTACAAGAAATTTATTCCGACTTTTTTTGCTTATTTTTACCTTTTTCTGTTTATATTTGACAATTACTTTGTCGTATTAAAATGAATTTCAAAAAGAACAGTGGTGATCTTGTCGTCAACTTTAACCTCGTTTTAACAAAAAAAATAATTCCCCTTACCTTTTACAGTAAAGAGAATTACTTTTTGTGTTAGTTCTTCCATAACCCATATATGACACCGGGGTGACACCGGGGACGTTCCTTTTCTGTCAACTTTTCGCGACAATCCCTCGCGAGATTCCAGTCACTCGCTCAATTTGACGGATAGATAATCCCTCCTCTTTTAGCTTATGCAGCAATGACACCGGGGTGACACCGGGGACGTTCCTTTTCTGTCAACTTTTCGCGACAATCCCTCGCGAGATTCCAGTCACTCGCTTAATTTGACGGATAGATAATCCCTCCTCTTTTAGCTTATGCAGCAATAAATCTCGCTCAGCTTTCAATGTCAATGTCAATGGGGAACGTCCCCATTGTCACCTTAGTTCTGTTTTAACTTTAATGACAGTGGGGACGTTCCTTTTCTGTCAACTTTTCCCAACAATCCCTCGCGAGATTCCAGTCACTCGCTTAATTTGACGGATAGATAATCCCTCCTCTTTTAGCTTATGCAGCAATAAATCTCGCTCAGCTTTTGCCCATGAGCCAATCTCATGCGGTTCGCGCCCGTGAGTATAACTCATTATTCTACGTCGTATTTCCTCATCGGTTAAGCTGATCTGCCCTGAAATCTCAAACACATCATTGCTAAATGCCTGATGTAAGCGTATCCACTCATCTTGCCCTACCATCCCTAACGTAAACTCAGTATCAACTAAATTTCCCCCAAAGAGGTATTCACGGTAACTACTGAAAGGATAATCTTCCAGCTTCTTCACCAGTCCATCCTTGATCGGATTTTGGTGAATATACCGTTGCAATGGAATAAAATATTCGTCTACTTCAACCGGCACACTCTTATATCGACTGCCTATCAGCGCCCCGCTGCGCTGGTATTTACGATTAAAGTACATGGCATATTTAGTCAGTAAACGTTTCATAATTAACGATATGTCACCCAACTTCTTTTCTCGAAACAAAAGATGAACATGGTTACTCATCAAGCAATAAGCATGCAACTCAAATGTAAGGTCAACCTTAACGTCTCGCAGTATCTGCAAAAAATGCGTATAATCGTAGACTTCCTCAAAAATATATTGATGATTAATCCCACGGAAAATTACATGATAGAAACCTGTACTGCTTAATTGCCTCGCTTGCCTGCCCATCGTCCTTCACCCCTATTCAACCCCATCACTAAAAATCTTACCGCAGTTTCACGGTTTGCTTCTATACGACCTTCTTCTTTCGCCGAACTTATAGCCGAAACATGGTCATGCAAAGCTTTTTCCCGCCTCTCGTATAAGTAGCGCTCTTTATCTCGCTTTAAGAAGATTTCTTCGGCTTTCAACGCCTTTTTAATTGCCGGTTCGTTCATCGCAATCTCCTCCATCTCCGCTTTGTCAGCACTATTAGTCAGATAAGTAAGCCACTTAACTTTCCTTTAATTTTACCACCCTAAAAAAAATACCGAAAACGGTCACCCTAAATTTAAAGGGCTTTAGTCTTCGGTGTAACTAAAAACTGGTCTTTTTCTGCAACAGTCATTTTATCCACGCTTTTGCCATGAGCCTTAGCCCAACGATGCATATCACGAAGTCGATATGATGGGGTTTCAAATGTTGTATCCAGATAGCCACCGGCTGCGGCTGCGGCATCATCAAATTCGCGCGCCTTTTCAATTTCTTCTTTCGACAGCATTATACTGCAACCTCCTCATCAATATACTTACTTGTAAGGACTTGCGCCTGCGTTTCACCATTCTCCCTCACTTCTTCCTCGCCATCCGCGCCTGTTCGGCGTAATAAGCCGCCATCCCCCTTGCTAATTCAGCGTTATCTCCCTTAACTTCAGTAAACACCTCCGCCAATTCCAAGAGTTCCGGCAAAGTATTAGACAATTCTTCATTCCTTTGTTTTGCATAATAATAACCACGCTCAAAATCAGTCATTATATTAAGCGCATCATTTATGCCTTTGTCATTCATATATATTCCCCCTAAATTCGCACGGCTCTGGTGCTGCAGACTAGAGCAGCACCAAAACCGGCTTATTTAGGTGAAATTTAAAAACGCAGCCCAGGTATTAGCTTATAGCTAACCTACACTGCGTATTGCTTCATCGTTTACAATAGAAACAAACAGGCGTTTAATACCGCCTATCTGCTGTAACATGCTGTAATAGAAATTCGCATATAGCCACAGCCTGCCGCCATCATCAACAATCATCTATACCCCTTAGCCATACCGCCACTTGCCCAAAAAATGGGAAAAGAGTATAATATAAATTGTCGTCATGGGCAGCTAAAGCTGCTGCGTGTAGGTGCTTACGACACCTGCATGAGCCTGGGGGTGCTCCAACACTCACAGGTCATGGCGATTTTTAATTTTCACCTGTTTCTAATTATAGGCTTGTTTGACAAAAATTTCAAGCACGGAATAAAAAAGCTCAAAAAATTCATAAAATTATGATAAAATAATCTTACAGGCTGTTAGGGAACGGTTGGCACCCCCCTTTATGGAAAGGGGGTGTTGCCCAATGACCACATACGAATCTTTGTCATTTGCTATCGCATTTGCCACATTGATAGTTTTGGTCATAAAAAACAAATACCCGCTCCCTGGCCAAAGGATGAGCGGGTATTTATTAACTACAAATTCTTAGCCAACCGTTTCCGGTTGCAGCCTGTAGGCTAGCGTATTAAGAGTACGTTAGCCTTTTCTATTTCTAGTATACTCTTTTTTTTTAAAAATAACAATTAACATTTCGACTGACGTTGCTCATAAGACAGAAATAACCGTTCCCGTCCAATGCTAGCGGTTATTCTTTAATCCTGGTTTTGGGCTAACCGTTCTGGTTAGACAACCTATGGGCTAGCGTCTGCAAACGTCAGCCTTTTTCTATATTGTACCCAGTTTTTTTAAGATATTCAAGTGATTTACGACTCTTTATCATTCACTATCGCATTAGTTTTTCCACAACCGGCGGATTAACCGGCTGACCACGCCGCCGCCATCGCTGGCAGCAATCTCCGGGATAGTTATCTCTTCTCCCCGCAAAACCTTCGCCGGATTTTGCTTCGCAATCGCTTCCGCCGCCGCTTTGCCTCTTAAATCACTTATCTTCTCGAATGCATCCGTCAGTTTTGGCCGCCGCGTCCGAAGACCGTGAGCATCAGACCCAAGGCAATGCACCATCCTTCTTACCACCAGCTGCTCAGCAAACTTCATCACCCGGCTGCCCATCTTTCCGGTAATACTTGTCCCATTCATCTGCACAAGTATTCCCTTCTCGATCCACTCCACCAACCGCTCCGGCCTGTGCGCAAGCTCCGGGTTACGCTCAGGATGAGCAAGAATCGGATAAAACCCCCGCGTCTGCAAAATAAAGAAAAACTCATCCGCATAAGCCGGAATATAATTCGCCGGCAACTCCACCAATATATACCGGCTGCCATTGATACAATACGGCCCTGGCTTTTCCAGCTTCTCTAAGATATCATATTCCATTGCCACTTCAGCACCGGGACATATCGTAATATCAGTCCCCTGCGCCGTAGCAAGCTGTGCTAACCTATCGCATTCGGCAACCACCGTTTCCCATTCCGGCAGCCATTCGTTTACCATCACATGGGGCGTAGCCACAATTGTACCGGTACCATTTTCAAACGCTAACGCAAGCATTGCTAAAGCAGTCTCTTCATCCTTTGCTCCATCATCAAAATTCGGCAAGATGTGGCTGTGTACATCAATCATCGACTCCCCCCTAAGCCTCGACACATTATTTCATTATTCTTGTTAAATTCTTCTTCATCTTCATATTATTTCCTGCATATCTTTAATAATTTCCTAAATTGCACAAAAAACCGCACCTCATCAGTGCGGTAAAAAAACCTACTTATTATATACCATCAAAACCAATATCTTGGATACTGCCGGTTAACAGCCAAATTATTTACCAGGATGCCAACAAGTATTAAAATACAAACCCCCACCCCAACCGGCAATATCGGAAATAACCACCCCTGCTGTGTAATCACCGCAATCAGTGCCGTAGCCCCGGCAGGCGGATGGACTGTTCCGGTTCGCAGCATAACCCCTATCGCCACCCCGACACTAACCGCCGCTGTCAGCCAGTTATTTCCGAACATCTGGTACAGCGCCACACCAATTACCGCCGAAATTAGATGACCAAATAACACATTTCTCGGTTGAGAAAATGGAGCCTCGGGAACCCCATATATCAGGCAGGCAGACGCCCCAAGTGAAGCCACCAAAACCGGAATCCCCTGAAGAAAAGTCAGATAAGTTATAATCCCAATGCCGATAATAGCGCCCAAAGCCGCCCAAATACAGTCAAACATTGCAGCCGCCTTAATATCACAGCACCTGCCGCTGCTAACTTTTCCCCAATAGCTGCGAAACGAACAAACAATCTTTCCTGTCATCAGCTCAATCCTCCTGCTCCATCTCACCGCTTATCCGCTTGGGATTCCCTTGGCAATTTGATTATAAAACAAATTTTGGAAAATAGCTCATTCCGTAAATAAGTAAAATTAAGTAAATATATGTTACTCAGTTCTCCCCTTCCCAGACAATAGGATACACCGCCGACTGAGGAAATTCGTGGTACTTTTCTTTTTCGTTATTCAGTTTCTTAGTTATTTTCTGTTCAATAAAGTCATGCACCACAGCATTACGGGGACAACGGTGATAGCATTCGCCGCACAAAATACAATAACTGCCGTTATCCACCCTGACGGCTTTTTGCCCAACGATTTCAATAATCTTTATCGGACAAAACTTTTGACAAATTCCACACCCGTTGCATACCTCTGGCTTGGCGTAAACCGTCCGATACTTTTTATGAAAGTAATCCTGGTCTAAAAACTTCAGTACGATTTTATGCAGCCATGACGCATAGCCGAAGGACTGTCTGACCTCTTTCCATGTGCTTTGACTGCTCAGCAGTTTTAGCCTCCGCGCCATCTCCCTAGCAACCCGCTCCTCTTCCGGACCAGGTTTGCCTTCATTAATTTTACCAGGCCGCAGCTTCTGTGACAGCGAATGGCAAGCAGCCATCTTTACTCCCATAATATTAATCCGCCTGCCTGCGCAAAACAGCGCTCCGGCTTCCGTGAGCGCCACACTGCTGTGCAGGCCGCCGTATGTTATGAAGGGAATAGCGAGCTTCCCCCACTGCTCGTCAGGCTCAGGCAATGCCTTAATCAAATTCCGCACATTGCCTTCCAGGTGACCGGCATACACCGGCCCGCCAACACACAGCACATCATGCCGGTTTACATTTTCCAGCAGATAGTCTTTTAACCTGTTGTTCTTGAAAACCTCATGCTGTCCGGTGATATTTAATACCTGTACCTCTAACGCCTGTTCCTCCATCGCCGCCTTCATCATTTCCGCCGCCTTCAGCGTATGACCGGAAGGACTAAACACGATAATACAAACCTTCATATCCTCTGCCCCCTTTTCCCTGCATAACTATTGTCTCCGCCAGCCAATATGCCCGGCTACAGCGGTTGCCAGCAGCCCGGACATAAAAGGCATTGCTAACGCACAGGCCAGAAAGACCGCCGCCAGTTTAAAGTCCAGAAAAGCGAAATAATCAGGTATCCTCATAAGCGAAAACAGCTTACTTGATGTTAACAAAGCAACTATGAAACCAATGCCCGCGCCGCCGCGCACCAGCCCCAAAATCACCGGCAACCCCAGCATTGGCTCACAAGGAATAAGCATACCTGCCGCGGTTGCAATAAGCACCCCCCTTACGCGGTCATCTGCCCATTTTGCGATCAACTTAGCCGGAATCAAAGCGGTGATCGTTGTTGCGACAACAATGCTGACCATAGCCGCTGGCAAAACCTCCACCATTGCAAAATAAGATTTATTGATTTCCAGAACAATCCGCTCCGGTGCTATGGCAAATGCCGCCCCCACCAAAGCAGCAGTCAGCGCCGCCATAACTCCATAAACAAGCATTAGCTGATTATTTCCGTTCTCTTCTTTCCGCATTAAAAACATCTCCTAACCACAAAAGTTGCTTCACACTATCAGATAAGCAATAAAACCAGCCAACAGTGGAATAAACAAATTGACTAGGCTTCGCAATAGAACAAACCGCCAGCCCAAAAATGCAACTTCGGCAGGATAAAGCGTCACCGAAAACAACGCCCACGATGAAATAAACGCAACCAGTCCTCCATACCCCGCACCGGCTTTCGCCAACCCTGCCGCAATCGGCAGCCCTAAAAACGGTTCGCCAGGAACAAACATGCCAATAGCACCGCCGATAAGAATCCCCTGGACTCCGGCTTCACTGCCGCCAAACTTCATTACCATTCCCGGCGGCAATAACGCTGAAATGGCCGCTGAAATCAAAATTCCGCATACAATAAGCGGCAATACCTGTAAAGTTAACCGTAGCGATTGTTTTATTTCCTTAGCAACCAGAGTTTTATAGTCAAGCATAATCGGACTCCTCTTTTTTATTTAGCAGCTAAACTATTTATTCAAAAAAATCTATCGTTTCATGCTTGCAACAAATATATCAAAAAACTGTCCCATGGCTTCAAGCTTCTCCTTATCCAATTCCCCCAGATAGCTGATCACCTGTCCATGTATCCTTTCATGATATCGGCGATGGACTTCATTAGCTATTTGCCCTGCTTCTGTTAACCGAAAATAAACTTCCTTTTTATTACCCGGCAAATTGTATTTTTCCACAAGTCCTTTTTGGATCAACTTATCTACTACCTGCGTGATCGCGCCCTTAGTAACGCCCATAATCTTTGCCAATTCACTGGCATTGACTGCTTTATGATTCCAAATAGCCATCACAGTATGAATTTCCGACTGATACAGCAATTGTCCTGTTTCATAATCCCGCGGTTGTTTTGCGTTTTCATTCATCTCGTTAAAGGCGCGAACCATTTTTTCCAGAACTTCCTCTTTCAGGTCCATACTCCATCACCCCCTCTTTATTGTATAGCAGCTAAACAATAATATCAAATACTTTTCTTCCTATTTACTGCAATATCTCCCCTCCATTATTCTATTTTGCTAACGCCACTTACATCAGCCAGCTAATTTTTACTAGCAATAAGATGGTCCTAATAGTAAAATCTTACTTAAACAGCCCCTATTAAATCTTAAATAACAATGCCTGGCTTATCTCAGATGATTTCGGAAGGAGAAATGCATTTTGCGCATAAAGGCCAAGAATTTATTACTAATAGCTATTTCTATCTTCATATTAATTGGAAGTATCGCCGCCTTTCTATTTTTAGGCGATACACCAATGAAAAAGCTGTATTTATCTGAAGTGCAAACCGAACTCGACAAATCAATAGTAAGCCATGAAACTTTTAAAGAAGAAGATATCGCCAATCTTCCTCTACCTGTTCAGCTCTACTTTAGAAACTGCGGCTATATCGGCAAAGAAAAGATGTCTAATGCTAAACTTGTATGGGCTGATGTCAACTTTAAAATGAACCCCGATAACCCGTGGTCTAAAATAAAATATGAACAATATAATTTTGTTTCCGAGCCGGCGAGACTGGCATATATTTATGCAACAATATTTGACATCATTCCCTTTGACGGTAGGGATAAGTATCTAAATGGCCAAGGAAATATGCTTGCTAAACTAAAGACCATAACTTTATTTGATGTATCAGGATCTGAAATGAATGTTTCCGCTGCTGTCACATACTTGTCCGAAGCTTTGCTAGTACCTGCCTGCGCCCTGCAGCCATATATCAGTTGGGAAACTATCGACCAAACTCACGCTAAAGCAACCCTTGAATACAAAGGCGTTAAAGCCGAAGGTCTATTTACTTTCAATAATAATGGTGAATTCATAAAGTTTGAAACAGATGATCGTTATATGGATACTGATAACGGAACAGCGAAAAAAACTAAGTGGACGGTTGTTGCCACAAATTACATTGAAAAAGATGGCCTAAAACTGCCATCCAGGCTAAAAGCAATTTGGAACCTACCCTCCGGAGATTATGAGTATTTTGATGGCACTTTAAAAGACATTGTTTATAATAACCCAACCGTCAAAGTACCTTAGCCAATAATTTGACTATGCTGCTCTCTATTCTAGAACAGTCAACGATCTTGTGTATTCTCCCGGCGATATACCAACCATTCTCTTAAATACATTAGAAAAATGACTCTGATCCCCAAACCCAGTTCTAAGCGCCACATCTGCTATAGGAACACCCTGGATTAGCATCTGCTTGGCATGTCTAATGCGAACTTGCTGCAGATAAATATGCGGAGGAATTCCATTTATCTGGCTAAATACACGTATTAAATAATAAGGACTAAGATAAGCCTCCTTGGCAATATCCTCCAGTGAAAAACATGCTGCAAAGTGGTTTTCAATATATGTTTGAACTCGTTTAACACTCTCATACTGTTTGTTGCTTATCTTTAAATCTTTGCCTCTAGCAACACAATGTTCAACAACATTGCCAGTTGCAGCAATTAACACAGATTGCTTAACAAACTTTGTTTCAGAACTTTTTAATACCGTGTGTAAGTTCAGCAATTGACTAAAACATTCTTGGTCGTCAATAACTAAATTTCTGAATATGTATAATGAATTATTATCCTCTGCCGTTGGCAATATCATGTTAAATAAGTCCGGTGAAATTAGTAATAGCCGATATGTGTGCGGTGTTCCTTCGGATATACAAGAATGTGCCTCATCTGGCGGTATTATAAATATCCCTCCGGCTGCTACTTCATACCTTTCGCCACGGCATAAAAAAATGCGCACGCCTTGCTCTACTATCCCAATGCACAATGTTTTATGGGTATGACGAGAAAAATCGTGACTGACGTGTCTTCCATATACAGTTTCTACGCCAAGAGCCTCTCTCATGTCATAAAAATAAATCTTGCCTTTAGATACCTGCTTCGTAACACCTTCCCCCCTTTATGCATGATTCTGAAGCCAACCTTTTTTAGGTTGGCTTCAGACTGTCAACAATAGGTACTCCTTTGCGTACTAAGGTGAACGGTAAAATGGCAAAGATACTCAGATAATTTTAGCTATCAACTGAACGAGATTAAAATACTTTCCGCCCTCAGCGTCCATCATTTTAATGTCGCCAGCGACGATGGGGTGATAAGCGGTCAGCCACTCTTTCCACGCCTGTATGCAACAGTCCATTTCACGACTGTCCACTATTTCAATGCCCTCTGCCCTCTTCCACAAATCTTTCCACCAATCAAGAGAGTGCAAGGTTCTTTCCATCTCGCTATTCCAAAACGGCTGCATTTCATCGGGTACATTTTTCTCAAATTCGTATTTTAAGCCGGGAATAGCCACGGCAATATAGCCGCCCTTTTTCACAAAAGGAATGAGCGACGGAAGCATTTCCGCCGTATCACCGAAATAATGGTAAGCGTCCACGGTGAACAACAAGTCAAAATATCCCTTTGCGAAAGGCAACCCTTTGGTCGCGTCTACGAAAATTGGAACGGCCTTATCATCAATTCCGATAGCTTGGAAACGCTCATAGTTTTCAGTTGGCGAAATCCAAAGGTCGGCGGCAAAAACGGACGCACCAAATTTTTTCGCTAATAAAATCGTGGAAAGGCCACCCCCGCAACCGAGGTCAAGTATTCGCATATTCTCATTGATGTTTAGGTGTGACGTTAATTCCTCTGCTACTCGCATGGCATTAGGCCCCATCATAGTGGCTTTCACGAGCTCAGCATTTTTATCATTAGAAATAAACTTATTTGTAAATGTATACATGTTATTCTTCCTTTCTAATTTTGCCTTATAGAAAGAAAACAAAAAAGCACAGTATGCTACTGCGCTACAAATTACACCATTATAAAAATGGATGCTCATTCAATCTGTAAGGCAGTTTTTGACAACACAAACAAGAGCAGGACAACTGCTCATCTCATGCGCTTAACCTAAATCCTTACAGAATTACCGACATCAATACACTCCCTCTTTCTTTAACTTACTATATCATGGCACTATCCTTATGTCAAAGCAATACACTTGCCGCTTCTTCAAAGTAATGCAGGAACAAACTTTGCCAGTATATAGACATCCTCCTTCGTGGCTTGCACGACATGAGGAATATCAGGCGGAATTATTGCCGTGATACCCTCATAATAATCAAGCTCTTTGTTTTCAATAATGCATTTCCCCTTACCTTGAATAACTTCGTGCAGTTCCCATTTTCCCTCATGAATATGTTTGCCAATTTCACAACCGCGCTTCACCCGCACCAGATGACTGCTAAATGCACCACCTGTATTTTCAGCCGTTACAAGATGTTTTAGCGCAACCCCGAAAAATGAAGAATGTTCCTGCCAAGGTAACTCGTTCACATCTTTCTCACCAGAACTACCATAAACTCGCCCTTTTTCAATCGCCGTTAAAATATCTGCAATCATTACTATTATTCCCTCTTTCTATACTACGTTTTGCTTCGCTAAAACAATTATCGCAAACTTTAAAAATACAGTATTGCAAATTATTGCCTTTCCAATAACTTTCCGGTTCTTCCAAATAAAATAATTTGTTATTTTTTGTCGCATCGTGTAGAATGTAAGGAGAATTGCAAATTATTACTAGAATTCACTTTCACTAGATGTTTAAACAAAAATAAGCGGGGGGCATGTGTATGACCGATAATTTGGCGAACATGGTAGAATCTTTTAACGCTATCGTTCCATTAATTCAGCAATTACTTAACGAATCTGTTGCCATAATGATTACCGACCGAAAAAATGTTTTAGGCTTTGTCGGTCACCCTGAAGTGCCATTAAACATAAAAGTCGGCAACGCCCTGCAGGAAACCGAGCCGATATATCAAGCTATGCAGCAGAATAAAGCCGTAAATGTATTGCTGCCGAAAGAAGTATTTGGCGTCCCCTTCCGGGCTGTAGGCCTTCCGCTAAAAGATTCAACCGGAGCCGTTATCGGCGGACTAGCTATTGGCAGGAGTCTAAAAAAACAGAATGAACTTTTCGAAATATCAGAAAATCTTTCGCTGGCAGTAGAACAAATAACTCAAGCAATCACGCATATTTCCGCCGGGGTTCAGAATATTGCTGACCAAAGCACGCAAAGCTTAGCCAACATCAATAAAACTGAAGACGAAACGAAAAATACCGATAGTGTTATTAGTTTTATTCAATCTGTGGCCGGACAGACTAATCTCCTTGGTCTTAACGCCGCCATTGAAGCAGCCAGGGCCGGGGAACACGGCAGGGGCTTTAGCGTCGTTGCGGAAGAGATTAGGAAGCTCTCTACCTCCAGCACTGAAAGTATAAAACAGATCGAAACTACTATCAAAAATATTCAAAAGCATATTGCCGAAGTTGCCACTGGTATTACCGAAGAAAATAATACCTTGCAACAACAAGCAGCAGCCCTGCAAGAAATCAACGCCTCAATGGAAGAATTGGCCTCTACTGCTAACCTGCTAAAAAATCTTGCCCAACTTTCTTAGCTTTACTTAATGTCTACTGAACGAAAGCCATATTTTCATGGTCATCCGATAAAAGGGCAATATCAAGTATCTTCTTAACAAAGCCAATAAAGGCGCAAAAAACTTTGTGCTAGTTCAACGCTAAAACGGATAGGGCAATAACTGTCTTTGACGTTTCTTCCAAATAAGTACGAATCAGCCCCATCCCAAATTTTCATTTTGTCAGACTAAAGGCTCTTTCTACTTCGACCCGTTCACAAGTATCCTGGTATTCTTGCTTCTTATCGACAACAGCGTCCCTCTTTGGCCTGCCGAGTGCTGGACCTGATAATCGATTTCCACCTGTTTCTAATCATAGGCTTGTTTGACAAAAATTTCAAGTATGGAATAAAAAGGCCATAAAAAATTCACCCCCAAACCGATCATCGAACAGCTTGGGGGTGAATTTAGCTATGTAGTGCAACAAGTTCATGATTCTACTGTATTGTGATCTAAGTGTATATAGGATCCCCAGTAATATATTAAATCTAAATTAATCAGCCATTTAAGTGTCCCCGCTTAGCCAATATGGTTCTCTTTCTTAATGATTCGTAATCAGGTCAAGATCATGATTGGCGGAGCTCTCGTCCCCCAGAACTTCTGTGATTCTATCGGCTTTCTTGCTGTAAACATGAATAACATAGTGTAAAATATGCCTGCGGATGTTCTGATCATGGGTAAACGTCAGTCCGGCAAAAAACCTTTCGCGCAGGAACTCCTGAATCAATTCGTACAGAAACGCTTTCCGTTATGAACGACTGCTGCAGCTATCCAAACTTTGTGATTTCCTTTGGCTGCGATTTAACCTTTTCCTCATTTTTCATAACTATGAAATGGAGATATCTTTGTTTGATTTTTTGTACCAGAACCAGTTAATACATCAGAATTAATTTTATCTGATAACTTGTCCAGAAACCATGGAGGCATTATATTGTGTTGTGAGTTCTGTTGGTTTTCGAACTTAATATCAATTTGATTCTCTTGCATAGTGCTAATTAGAGCAGAAGCATCAGGGACAATGGTGTAAAATCGTTGTCCATTCTTAAGATTACCATAAATCTCATTATCAACAATTGTAACTCGTTCAACTTGCTGTTCATCAATTTGTTCTAAAAACTGAGTATAACTAATTTCCTGCCTATTATCCGTATACGTCAAATAAAAATAGTATATTGGAATAAAAATAATAATCAGTACTACAAAACAGAAACTTAAATTGCGAATAATATTAAATACACTACTAAACGATATTTTATTCAAAATAAAGCTCCTTCTTCTTATTATCAATGATTTTACATTTCACGCCCCCGGCTATAAACTCAAGTTCAAATTATATGTCAACAATCTCTGATATACATTAACCAAACCAGCCCAATATCACTTTACATAAAACATTGTTCAAATTTTTCCCAAATTATTTCATTAATACTGAAATGCCGCCGTGCAGCATAAAAATACAAAAGCTCCGGAAACTAGTTAGTTCCTGGAGCTTTTGTATTTACTTTTATATAGCCTGTTTTAACTTCTCAACTTCATTGATTGGCAATCCCGTCACTAAGAAGTCTACCGTTGTTCATTTTATTAACAAGCGCTATCGCGATTCATTTAAGGTTTTTTCTAATTCATCCAGCAACAGCGAAAACTTTTGCAGCGTCACTTCAAGTGGTTTTGCGGAAGACATATCAACTCCGGCTTGTTTGAGAAGGTTCAGTGAATAATCCGAGCCTCCGCTTTTGAGATAGTTAATGTAACGCTTTTGCGCCACCGCTCCTTCAGTCTGGATCTTTTCTGCCAGCGTAGTTGCTGCCGAATAGCCGGTCACATATTGGTATACATAGAAGTCCCTATATAAATGAGGGATACGCGCCCATTCGATATCACTTTCTTTATCAACAACAATTTCCGGACCATAATATTTTACATTGAGCTCATGCCAAGTTGCGTCCAGCATATCAGCAGTAAGTGTTTCTCCCTTTTCAGACTTGGCATAAATTATTTTTTCGAACTCGGCAAATAAGGCCTGGCGGTAAACAGTGGTTCGTATTGCCTCTAAATACTGGTTTAACAAATAAAGCCGAACCTTTTTGTCGGTAGTCGTTTTCAGCATATGATCAATAAGCAGCACTTCATTTGTCGTTGATGCTACCTCCGCGCAAAAAATACTATATTGAGCAGTCGCGAATGGCCGGTTGGATTGACTATAGTAACTGTGCATGGCGTGGCCCATTTCATGAGCAATGGTGGACACATCGTCATAACGGTTGTGGTAGTTTAAGAGTACAAACGGATGAACACCGTATGTGCCAGATGAATAGGCCCCAGTTTGCTTTCCTTTATTCTCATAAACATCGACCCAGCCCGAAGTTAAGCCTTTGTCCAGGATAGAACAATATTCCGGTCCAAGCGGAGCTAACGCAGTTTCAACAAGCTTAACACCGTCTTTATACTCATATTCTAGCTTGACATTATGTACAATCGGGGTATAAAGGTCGTACATATGGATATCGCTCAATCCCAGCGCTTTCTTCTTGAGCATGACATAACGGTGCAGCGGCTCAAGATTGTTGTGCACAGTGGTAATAAGATTATCATAGACTTTCATCGGCACATTATCACCTTCAATGGCCGCTGCTAAGGCAGAATCATATTTATGAACCTTAGCATAAAAAATATTCTTTTTTACCGTTCCGCCCAATGTGGCAGCTAAAGTATTACGATACTGATTATATGTGCCAAATAAGCCGTGGTAAGCTCTTTTTCTGACATTGCGGTCAGGTGAGGTAACATAGGTAAAGTAACGTCCCTCACTGAGCTGGACTTTCTGACCTTTTTCATCAGTAATTTCAGGGAAACGGATATCAGCATGAACCAGCATATCAAAGGCATTTTCCCCTACTTGAGTTGCTTCAGCAGAGCGGGCAAGCAACCCTTCCTCTTCCGGTGATAATACATGCTTTTTCTGCCGGACCAAATCATCAAAGTAAAAGGCGTACTCCTTCAAGCCAGCTTCTGTTTGACGAAACTGGGCCAGTTTTTTATCAGGCAATGCCAAAATTTCAGGTTGAACAAATGAAGTAGCTGCTGCGACTTCGACCGCCAAAGACTCCGCTTTCCCTGCAAGCACCTGATACTTAGCATCCGCGGTATTTTCATCGCGGTGCATTTGAGCATATGCAGCCAATTTAATCATCACACGATAAATTTCATCCCGCAGCTTCAAGCCTTGCAGCAAATTCTGTGCTGAATTCCCCAACTTACCTTTATAACCAGCAATTCGCGGAAGCTCTGCCTTAAGTTTATCAAAATCACTTTGCCACAAATCGTTGCTGGCATAAATATCATTCAAATGCCATTTGTATTGGTCGGATATTTCGCTTCGCAGCGGAACCTTTGTATTTTCTGCGGAGTGAGGTTCGGCCGCTGCCGTGCCAAACAACATACTACTGCATAAGATGAATAAGATTGTGCTCCGTAGAAACAAATATTTTTTTTTCATTATTAACATACTCACACTCCATTTTCTGTTCAACTTCTTATTTACATCTATTAAATACTGTGCTTCGGCATAGCCTTCTAGACGACAGCACCATATACTACGCAGTACGCTGCCTTAATAAGTTAAAAATTCGTACTATACATTGCCGTTCTTATATTGCAATAAATGAGACTTAATTCAGGTGGGGTTTTAACCCCACTGAATTTTAGTCGAATTAGCCAGGACATTAGCCGTTCTTTATTCCAACCTGTAGAGAATGGAGTATTAGAACGGGTTATTCATCGGATAAATATTTCTTAAATAACTTAAGTTTAAATTATATACTAAAAACATCGGACATACATTGACCAAATCAATTTAATATTGCTTTACATAAAACACTATTTTAATTTTTTACAAATATTCTCAACAGCACTGAATTACTATCGCGCGACACAAATAAATTCTTCGTCCGTATACTTAAGCGTACAACTTATAATCTATGCAACCGTCCGTTTCGCCTGCTGTAATTGTGTATCCTATAAGCGCACGTCGAACGATCTAGCAGGTAAATAATATGCTTGTCTTTATCCCATCGGGACTTTATATAGTCTTTAAATTCTTTTTCACTTGGAACCGGCTTATCGGGTAGGCACACTTGAATTCAGTGAGAGCAACCTGGTTGAGCTAGCCGCTATTTCGGCAAAATTAGGTCACTCCCGCAAATCTTTTACAGCAGGATACATATATCCATGCTCTTCAAACTTAACGTCAAAAGTTACAAAAGATTATGCATAAACCTGCCCTTGTACAACTAATGTTTCGCCAACAAAAAATGAGATACTACCAAACCTAAGCCTCGCAGCATCTCCTTTCTTGTTATAGATATTCTTCTTTTTCGCATTCCTACTAATTTTACTGTATCTAGGGGACAATTTAACGGACAATACTACATAAAAAGGACTTCGCAAATCCTGCGAAGTCCTTGATTTCACTGGTGGAGATAAGCGGGATCGAACCGCTGACCTCTTGAATGCCATCTGTCCTGAGCCTTCCACAGCAAGCAACTTAACACTTCGCTACCCTAAAAAAATACAGTATTCAACCACTCAAGAAAACTCGAAAACACTCAGAACCAGATTAGAAGATTAGAAACCGGATTAGAAAGACAGCCCTTTCTAATCCGGTTATGCTTAATCAAAAAAATGCGTCTATTGGTTCATTCAGGACAGTAGTAATAAGACAAAAATCATATGCGCTGATATTGGTCTGCCCATTCTCCCGCCGGGATAGCCAGCCTTTTGACTTACCTAGTACTGTACAAATAAATTCTTGCGACAATCCCTGTTGTATTCGAGCGGCCTTAATATTTTTTCCGATATCAGCATTAGTCATCGTATCTCTCTCCTTTTCATCCATGAAAATTAAAAAGTATGATAATATCTATTGCTAATTTGAGCAGCCTTGCAGGGATTGGATTATCTACGGACCTTCAATCATGCCAAAACCTCCTCCATTTTTAGGGATAAAAATAAAACGCCGATCAAAGACCAGCGCAAACAATTCATAATCGAATCAGCAACCTGGCAGTCTTAGACATTACACCCTTAGACCCATGGCTTTGCGTCCTTACCTTTCGGTAAGTTTGCTAAATATTCAGTTCGAACTTATGTTCTTATTTTAACATATATTGGGTAACTGGTCTACCATTTTATAGCAAAAAATTACAAATATTTGGCATTATGTTTGTATAACTAACTACCCTCAACTACCCCAATAAATCGTGCTAACAATTTTATTAACTCAGTAAATCCGCACAGCACCACAACCAGCTTTATCATTTTTGCTGTGCGCTTATCGACCAAAAAACTAAACGTCCATCCCACTGCCAACACCGTAACAACTTCTAAAACAAATTCTAAAACCGACTTAATTCCAACCTTAATTTTTATCCAAGTGTCATGCATTGATAACTTGAAATCGGAAATAGCATCATCAGTCGCAGTATTAATATTCTTTTTGATAGTATCATTTGCCACATCAACAGGGTTTTGCAAACAATTTCCAACCGCCGAAAAAATCATCAGAAAAAGAATCGTCAGTAGGACAACTCTATGCACCCCATTATAACCCCCCTTTCATTTAGCGGTTTGCAGGTTTATCCTTGCTTTCAGCGGCATTATCTGTATATCTCATATACAACGGTGCCTACAGGCAAACATACAGCAAAACCTACAACCCTAAGAGGTTAAACGCAGTATTCATCAGGCCGTAGACCGCCGCAATTACAATTCCGCACTCAGCGCACCGCACAATCATATCAATCCATTGACCAGAACCGCCGGTAATACTAATAACCGTTTTAATTATCCATCTTCCAACGGACAAGCCTATTAGCCAAATTACTGCGTGTGCTGGACCGCTGGGGCCGAATGTCTCGCCGATAACGGAGGCGAGCCCTGCAAATACAATATTGGGAATCAAAAGCACTGTGAGTACCATAATAACAACTCTCATAATGTAAACGCCTCCATGATTTCGCTCATGGATAGGACACCGTTTTTCTTTACTTCGGCCACCAAAAGCCGTTTAATCTTTTCTTTTTCTTCCTTTATTACACTCCCGAAACTCCATGCACTTTCACCCTCATCTATAAACTTGCCGGCGGGATTATACTCAATGTTTAATTCCTGATATGTACCTTGCCATGTATTAAATACTCGAACTTGTGCGGCATAGTTTTCTATGTCATATACCCAGTCCTGGTAAACTTGCCAAGACTTCTTATTCTTTACCAGCCAGAGGCGTATCCAATTTAAAGTTATATATCGCTCTATCTCCTTTGGCTCTTTACCTACAAAATACCAACTAGGATTATCATATAGTCGAATAAAACTAACTTTCTTTCGCTGAGCTAAAATTGACATTCGTCGCTGTGCGGGGAACAATGAAGGGAAAAACATTACTTGTATTTGCCTTGTCGATAGCGCTCTCCAGGACTCCAGCGTCTTAACAATCTCAAAATCCCTGGAACGGGAGAGCTGTTGGTGATTCATCGATTATCACCTGCCCCGGCATTACAGCTAAACGCCGTCTTACTTCGGATGATTCGGGATCTAGGTAAGGGGTTTGTATCTCAGTAAACTTATTTCCTAATTTCCACATTGCCCGACCAGGTAAATCAGCCATATTTGCGGCCCTTGTATCATCTAAAATTATCTTACTATTGATGGTATCGGTTACACCCAGTGCTAGCCGTCCGCGCAAATTAGCCTTCAAGTCACCAAAACTTTTTTCAGCAAGAAATGTGCTGCTAGGTCTTTGCGTAGCCAGCACCATGCAAAATCCCGCCGACCGAGATAACCGGAGCAAACTATCTAAATGCCCAAGCGCTCGTTTATCGCCTAACTCGCCTAATTCGTCAATGACACAAACAACATGCCGCATAGGTTCATTCGGATAGTGACCATTATACTTTTTGATGTTGACCGTCAGTGTTTGCATGAATCGCTCTTGGCGGCGGCGCATTTCTCTGACCATACTTGCAAGCATATTCCTGGCATTGTCAGCATCAACAATTAATGCCAAATGATTTTTAAGGTATGCAAACTCAGACATTTTTAAATCGATAACTACCATTAAGGGTGGGTCTGGCAAGTTGAGTAGTGAGTTAATCCAAACATGCAGCATATTGCTTTTACCGCCGCCAGTCGTTCCTGCTACAAGTACATGTGGTATATCAGCAAGATCTACAGTAACTAATCCTTGGTGAGAATACCCAATCGGGATTGGAAGTGTACCTTTTAGCTGATAATGCCAGTCAAACGAATAATAATCTTGTAATGTATCCTCAATAAACCGGAGTAATATTCCTTTCCCTTGGCGCTTAATTTCGACGTTATCAATCCCAGTATGGTCCTTAAAGTAATCTATCTTCTTTATAAAATCCTGGTGAGAGAGGGACGGAGGCAGAGTAATAACAAAGTCCCACCCTGCCTCTGTTTTCGTTTCCTTTTGAATCAACGGCCTCCGGTTTTCATCCCATAATGCTTCGATTACTTCACGAACAATCAATGGAGTTTCCCGTCCTAGCGCCTGTGCAAGTTTCTTTTTAGCTCTGTTGAATAGTGGTTGTAGGAGACTTGATTCGCTCATTCGTCATCACCTACCGCATTGTTTACGCTCCGGCGGCGGCGTTTTGGCTCGTCGATGCCCATAAAATTCCGCGCGTTATTCATTAGCATATCCTGAGTTACCAACGTCACCAAATGCTCCTCTGGGTCACCGGTCCGCATTAAATAAGCGTGAACCGCATCAGGAATTTTGATAGTAATTTGTTGAGCCATAAATATATACCTCCTTCAATTCTTTGGTATATATTTATGGCTTAAGAGTATAAATGATGTATGTCCTAGGGAATAATAAGCATAAAAAAACCGACCTATTCATAGTCAAATAAGTCGTCAACTTTACATCCTAATTTGCGGGATATTCGAAAAGCAGTTTCTATTTCGGGCTGTTGTTTTTGCATCTCATATCGATTATATTGTGACAATTTCACCCCTAAAAATTCAGCAAATTCTGTTTGCGGTACATCATGACCTTGCTTAACCGCATACTTTAATCGTATCTGTTTCAATTTATTTTTAAGCATATCAATTCTCCTGCAGGAATATAATGGTAATTAATAGTAATTCTATATACTGTAAAATAATTCCTGTATAATATAATTTATGGAGGTTCAAATGAAAAAAATTTTACTTATGTGCTTCCTGATCTTATCTTTTAATGCAGTATCATTCGCGTCAATTCTTGATCCAGATGAGAAACCAACACCTTATATCAAAACCGTTGGAATCTTCCTAGATGCACCAATGTCATACGTTGATAATGAAACAGTTAGAACGTTAATACCAGAGAAAGCTAAAGAACTTTTTCCAAGATTGAAATTTGATCTTCTGCCATTCGATAAAACAGAAATGGCTTTACGCACATACCGCGAAGATCATCGTATGATTGTTAATCAATACTTTTCACAACCCTTAAACCGAAATGACATTCAGGCAATCGGCAAAGACTTATCTTGTGATTATGCTTTATTTATCAAAATTTCAAATGGTCCGCCGCGAGTTAGCTCTGGTCTTTTATCAACCACGTTTAAAACAACAGTAATATGTGATGTACGTCTATTAGATATCGCAACCGGAAATTATATTATTAGTAAGCAAATAGTTAAAGACGGAAAAAGCACAGCGATTTATGCAGGTGTGCCATCCTTTGACAAGGCGTACAACGAAGCACTTGAAAAAACATTAAAAGAATTAACAATTGATACCTCAACACTATAACCCAACAAAGCTCCTCAACCTAAACAGGCCGAGGAGCTTCTCTTATTTCCAACCAAACCATTTTCTTAATATCGGCATTATATTCACCGTAAATTTGAAATCAGGTATTGTAATCTTCATGCCGCCACCGCCCACAGCTGCAAAGCTTCCATCAGAGCCGCCGGTGTCACCCCATCAGCATATATTCCCGGCAAAATATCCAAGCCCCCTGCCCTAAGTATCCGCGTTACTGCCTCAGAGCAATTTACTGTCACCTCACCATCACCAGGAATCTGCCGGCCTGTAATTTCACGAATACCACCGTTTATGCAATCCAAATACCCGTATGGTGTATTCAATAGGCGCTTTGCTTCTAACTCTGCATCGTCTATGTCAGGCACATCGACAGTGATAATAGTCGTCTTGTGACCATCATAGGCGGTAAGTGGCGACTTAACAAAACCGTTGTCTAATGCCTCTAAAATTCCATCAAGCATAAATATAGCGGCATGACTTGGATCTGCTCCTGGGCCTTCAACGGCATCGATTATGCGACCAAATACCGTTTCTGGATAGCTAAATAAAATTTTCACTTCCATTATATATACGCACCTCCTGACTAAAAATAAAAGGCCCGATCAATTAAGACCGGGCCGCCACCTTTAAATGTTACTTAATCTGATCTTTGAGCCAACTAGTGCCTTTTGCAATGCCAGTAGCGACTAAACCAATTTCGCCTATGTTGCGTATTTTCACCCAAATACTTTTAGTTGTCTTGGCCTCATTCAACAATTCCTCAACAATACTGACTGATCCCGTAGACGTAGCATTTGTTATGATAGTTGTGGCAGCTTCGGCAACGGCATCGACAACATCGGAAAGCTCCGTGGCAGAAGCCGCAGAGGCAATAGCCGAATCTAGGGTACTGTCGAGAGTTGACGTATCGGTTGCGGTCGTGCTTTCGGTTGACTCAGTAGATTCGGTGTCCGTTTCTTCCGTGGATTCAGTTTCGTCAGTATCGAGATAATCTGGAATGCCGTCACTGTCAGCATCATCGCTGGTATCTGTCGTTTCCGTTGCAGCGGTAGCAGTTTCATTCACTTCTGTTGCTGTTTCGGTTGCCTCCGTGGCAGTAGTTGCCTCCGTGGCAGTAGTTTCCTCTGTAGTTACTGTGGTTTCGTCAGACATAAATAAACACGCTCCTTTAGTTTTATTAAAATAAATGGCCATCTGTTTTTATGACAGCAGCCAAAGTACCCATGTTATTCACTTGCGCTCACCTGCTCTATAATGTCAGGCAAACGCTCATACAACTTATCACCGGGGCAATCAGTCGCTAGGCCGGGATCACTAACTATTTCGGCAACTTCTCTGTGACCAATAATCTGAGCATCGGGCCAATTGTCTTTTAGATCAGCCAGCAGTTTAGGCAATACTTCAATCTGCTCCGCTGTCGGCTCGTTGTCCTGGCAGTTACCGGATAAAGAAATTCCCACGCTACAGTAATTCAGTCCCTGCGCATGGGAACCAATTGCATCACGCGGCCTACCTCGTTCGATAGTACCGTCGAATCTAATTACATAGTGATAACCAATACCCGCCCAACCTAAATTAAGATGTTGCCGGTGTACACGTTCTGCCCCAACATCACCGGCAGAGGCTTCATGATGAACAATAAGGTAATCTGTTTCGCCTCGATAAGATAGTGGTCTAGCAAAATTTAAGTCAGTTTCAATAACGGTAACTCGTCCCATTTATATACTCCCCTTCGGTGTATTGAGCCAGGAATCAGCCGCATATTTCGCTATAATAAATACGCCAAACTCCCGCAGTTTGTCCAGGTCAAAAGGTCCGATTCCAAGAGAGTTAGCGATCCACGCCAGCACCCAAATCACAGCAAATGCGGCAGGCCAGCTTTTGGGATTATTGATGATATTCATGTAATCACCCTCTCAATAAAATAGCCGCTCCCCCGATGATCGTAGCCGCAAGTTGGGCCATAATCCAGTAGAGCAGCTTATCAAATTTAGCGTCGAATTTTTTGTCCATTTCTACAACATTGGCTTCGACTCTGTGTATAGCTCCATTTTGTGATTTTTGCCAACCCGTCAGGTTATCAATGTCGGCTCGGCATTTTACGACTTCAGAACATTTAGTATCAGCAATACAATATTCCACAAGTTAACCTCCCCCTAGATCAAATTAACGCCCCAACTCGTCCCCGCTAACGCCGCAACCTCTGTACTGGATAACGCCCTGCCAAGACCAACCACGTTGTAGAGTTTACCATTTAAGAAATACTGTGTCCCTTGGTTGCTGCCGAAATAAATATTGGTCGGTAGTGATATACCCGGCGCTGTACTGGACGTTGCAGTATACACTGTACCTGCCGCAGAAGCGCAGCAATATAAGGTTACGCCGCTGGACGACCAGGTCAGAAATGCATCGTAAACGGTGTCAGCGGTAACGGCAAGCGAACTGGTCACTGTGACCTGGGCTGAGCCGGAGCCATAAGATGCTTCAAGGTAACCACTGACATTGATATACAGGGCAAGGCCAGTATTAGAAATATCCGCTGGATCGGCAATCATCTGGATTGAGCCTGTAAGCGAATCGACAGAAAAACGGGCGGCTATTGTGCCCTTGGTTGCTGAAATGTACTGGTTTGGCGCGTAGAGGACTTCGGCGGCGCGGGTGGCGGCTCCGGTGATCCATGAGGTTGGAGCGGCCTTTTGTTCAACCTGAGCTAAAGTAAAAGTATAAGATGTACCAGATATAATACCTTTTGGAAAAGTAACCCGTGCAAAATTAGCAGCAATTACACTAGGGGATGTTACCGTTACCGTTTTACGACCACTAGTATTAAAAGTTTTTGCTGAAGAAGTATAAGTAGAACCGTTATAAAAGTATAGATAAATATATGGATGTACGGAACTATTTTCATCAGTTAAAACCTCAGCAGTAATACCATAAGTATATTTGGTTTCAACCGAGCCTATAGAGAAAGACCCATTTAAATAGGCTTCAGCAGTTAACGTCTCATTAGCGGTCATAGTCATACCGCCGTTGGTTGTATCGTAGGTAATTGTTAAAGAAGAAGAACTACCACTAGCGCCCCAGCCACTTATTACCTTTGCCTGATTAGCAGTCAGCAGATTCGTCGTACTCTCCTCAACCTCAATATACTGCCCCCACGTGCTGTCAGTCCCCGTCCTCGCTACCCCCGACGCATATAACAAACTGCCTAAATATGCCGTACTCGCTCTCGAAAATGTAAATAAACTCGTATCAATCACGCTCCCCACATATGTATTGTTACTGCCACTGGAACTGCCCAATGGCGAAATTATTGCCGACCGTATAGGCGATATAATAGGTGATATTATCGCGCCCATTATGTTGTTGTCTCCGTCGTTTCTGCCGCCGCCACAATCGCCGCCTCTAACGCAGTAATATCATTCGAGATCCACTCGTAACCGTCAGCCAACGAAATTGTATTATCATCTGAATACCGATACGCTAGCGACGGTGTCACGGCTAAATCTGCTATTGTTTTTCCCGTAGGAACGGCCACATAACTCTGAGGATATCCCATTTAGTCCGCCTCCCTTACCGTGAAATACGCCGTAAACCCGCCTGAGCTGCCCAATGCTGTGTTATTACTCACAACTATATAAGCATCTGAAGCAATAAACATACCTTCGACCAAATATCCGTATGTGTCAACGGTTGTGCCGCTTACTGTACTCGCAGCCGCAAAGGTCAGCGTGGTCAATAGTGAATAGCGAGTAGCACTATTTATCGTACGCATGTTAAAAATTTTCATAGTCAGGGCCGCGGCTGTGCTGGGATTATAGGCATTTACCAAATAGGTTTTTCGCACATTATCAGGAGCAGTAATTGTAATTGTTTTTTGCGTATTTGCCGATGCCGAGTTTGCAAACGTGGCAGATGACTCATCGCCTATGAGTGTTCCCGTGATGTATAGGCGGTCGGCTAGATTTATTACCGTATCGTCTTCCCTCCGCATCCGACCACTAGCCGCCGCCATATTTTCGATCATAATGTACCTCCTCAAAAAAATTAGACGCGCAATGCGTCTTAGCTTGTAGTCGTGGTATCGGTTGTGGTCGTGCTGGCTACATACCGCGGACAACTACTATTTGTACATTTTCCGGTTGTTGTGTTATTAGTTCCGCCGCAGATAAAACAATACTTAGCTGCCACTTTCGATCGTCTCCTTTGCTGTTTCGTATTCAGTCACAAGCGTTGTATAGTCCGTCTGGCGTTCGGTTGCAGTTGTAGTATCACCTGCCGTTAAGGCAGTTAGGTATGCCTGGGTTATCGCTGTAAATTGGGACTCATATTCTTCATCCAGTGCAGCAATCTTTTCTTCAGTGGTCAATGTCGGCTCAGTATATTCCTGCCAGGAGGTTACGCCAGCCGACTTATACATTGGATAATACACTTCGTCAAATTCTGTTTGGGCGTTAATTACGCCGCTAATTTTTGTAAATACCGATCCGTCCGAGATTAATAGTTCAATATCCATGTGGCCCCTCCTATACTAATGTCAAGACTTTATACCATCCAGCGCCGCCTGCGCCGCCACTCCACGAGCTATATGTTGTATATGCACCGCCTGCGACTGTTATGGTTCCACTATTTGCAATCGTGTTACCGGCTAAAATTGCAACACCGCCGCCACCGCTACCGGCAACTATATTGTTTGTAGAATTAGATCCTCCGGCAGCCCCATTACAGTTTATAGTGCCGGTAAATATTATTTGTTTAGCTATAATTATCACACAGCCACCGCCACCGCCGCTCGTGGCTGTAGTCGCAGCACCAGCTCCGCCAGCTGCTCCATAAGGATAAATTCCCATCTGTAAAAATCTTATGATATTCGCACTACTCGGAGTTGCTCCATCGCTGGAAGAAGAGTGTCCAGTGCTTCCATTTAGTGATCCCCCCGAAGCCGCTACTAAAGGGTATTGAATATAAGTTGCGCCTCCAACGCCGCCAACCGTTGTTCCTACGCCACCACCGCCGCTGCCCGCGCAAAAGCCTATTGTACCACTGCCACTAGTTACTCCCGCACCACCCTTGCCAAGGCCATATATTGTACCACCAATTACAGCTGTACCAGTACATCGGATAACTAAATAATTACTACTCAGTGTAATTGTATGCTCAGACAACAACACAAAATTTGTGTAGTTATATTCCCCACCCATTGTGGTATCTGCGGTCGAATTAAACGAGCCATTCTCTCCTGTACCAAAATTATACAGCCAAGGCGGATACTTAAATTCCATAAACCTATCGTCAACAAGAGTGCCTAATCCGCTATAACTAACTGCAATCCATTTGCCCGCGTCACCCGAGTTAAATACAATTGTTCCAGTATTCCAGTTTGAATCATCCGTCACCGTACACGAATAATCTGGCCAGAATTGGCCACTTGTTGGTGTTGAGCTAACTTCAGCCATACTGTCTTCAATGAACACATAATCCCCTGAAGAATGGACGCTTGCCGTAGTGCTGTTGTATCCTCTAGTGACCGTCAGGGTTGAATCCGATATCGCAGAAACATAAAGCTGTTCAGAATTAATGGTGATTGTTTTGCCAACCGTAAACCAATCACCATTCGTAACAGTAATACTGGTGGCGCTAGTTGTCGATATCGCTGCCGATAGCATATCTACTATTCGCATTGACATTGACGACGGCGAAGCATTTTCCGGCACTTCGAGTAATTTTATTTCATAGGGAGTAACCGATGGTATTACATATATTTCGTCTGTAACAGTAAGAGCTTCTACACTATCAGAGTAAGGATCAAACCTGTAATTTGTCGACACTACTAATCACCTCATTCATCATCAGATGAGTCGCTTAAATCAGCAAAAGCGTCTGCATCATCTTGAGCTTTTATTAGTTGGCGAATATATTTATCCAGCCTGTCCGGCTTATTGCCAAGCGTTATTTCCATTGTTATGCCGTCATCGCCAGATATTTTATAGTCCACTTCGGTTACCTGGTATTCGTATTGCGTGCCATCTTCACAATTGATTACGGCCATACCTTCAGGCTTTATATTGCGTTTAATCACGTCCAGGGTAAAACCGCTCAACTTGGCTGAGAAAGTTGGATTCTTCGTATTCTCCAATTTGTTCTGAGCCCACCTAATGACGTCGGTCTCGGTAATCGCTGTTGGCATTGTAAAAACATCTTCGTAATAGCCGTATGTCTCAATGCTTTCAGAATCCGAAAATACAACCGGATTACTATCGTCATCCAAATAATAATACGATCCATCATCCTGTTCCTCGCCATATTTAACGTAAAAGTAATTAACCAGGTCCGACATATCTTCCTCAGGTTCGAATGTTGTAAAGTGCGTTCCAACCCAAAGCCTTGTATCTTCGTTAACTGTAGTGTCACGGGGTTTCCAGAAGAAATCCATTAACTCGTCCACACCGTAGACATAATCATCGGCGTAACCAGCTAAATCTTCCAGCACATCCGAAGCGGTTGCATAAGCGAACTGCTGCCCAGTCAGTGTAAAATCAGTCGATACCATCTTGCGGCTGTTATAGGATATTCCTGTTTTTCCTGCTATGTAATTTCGGATCAAATCCTTAACTGCTGAAGTAACTTCAATGTCTTCATAAGTTTTATTGATAATGATCTTCTCAAATTTGCCGTAATATCCATAACCGGCTATTTCTACAGTATCAGTCGTAGTACCAGATAAGCCCCTCTGATTAACATAGCCGCAGTAGCGCGGCGAAGTTTCACCAAAGAGATATATTTCGATCCTCTGATTAATAAATATCAGACTAGCATATTCCCGGCTAAGTGTTAGCGTAAAATCACTACAGCCGGTTTCTTCTAACTTAAATTCAACGGATACAAGCGGGCTATCGAAAATGTCACTGGACAGGTACTGCGAGATCTGGCCTGATGAATTATACAAAGCAATATAAAATGCATTATCTATTGTCGGGTAAGTTATGCTAGTTTCTTCGCTGGTTGTCGTATTGGTTATTCCGGCTAATATATACTTACCCGCCAATGAACGCCCAGAAAGAATATTCATTATAGCCACCTCACCGGATAATCAATTTTGATCGTGCAAGCTCCTCCGGTGTAAGTAAAAATGTTATCGCCAGGAACAAGGTGCATAAATGTACCGGTTAAGTAATTAATTGTATTATCGCCATTAAGCTCGACAGTACCATCCGTCGAATTAATGACCAACACCTTTCCGGCAGTAAAATCTGCATTGATATAACTTAACGTCCGGCTGTTATCCGAGCTGTTAACCAGTGTTATTGAGGTACAGGCATCAGTGGCAGTGATTGTTATTTCAATTGGCGTGTCAATGCTGCCGGAATTGGTAACTGTAAACGATTGACCGGTTGCCGTGATTGTCGTCGTTGATGTGGCCGTGCCAGTGTACCAGAACGGATCGAGTGCCAAGAGAGTAATGGTTAATTCGGATTTTTTTAAATACCAGCCATCAACAAATGTTTCGGATATGCTGGATAGATTGGAAATATTAATATAGCGGTCACCGGTTATGTATAACTTATAATCTGCCTGTGCTAAATAGCGTTTCAATAAATCGACCACCGCAAAATAATTTGCCGTGGTCGTTTGGTCAATTTCAACTGTTATTTCGATTTCTCGGTAGTCAACCTTGCCATCAGCGGTTAAAATACCGCCATGCTGGAACATCTTTGATGTAGCATCAACCCGCTGGCTCAGATCGGCAGCGGTCATAACAGCGTATTTAGGCAAAGCATACTCAATGTCAAGCAAGTCCGCCATAAGATCAGCGTAATAGATCGTATTTTTATCTGTTTCAATTGTCTTTTCAATCATTCCATTAACCGCTGCCCAATCGTCGGAGCGATATATGTTTGATATATTTAGGTTGGAAATTTGACCGCACGCCTGTAGGGTGCCATCCTGCTTTGAGCAAATATACGTGGTGCCTAGCGTCAAACTTGGCGCTGTTGAGGTTATGGTTATTGAGGTGCCGCTAATCCAATCCTGCATTACAGTAACGCCATTGACTAACAACGATACACCGCTAGAGCTATAGCGGAGAGTAAATCGGCTTTTGGCTGTTACTGTTTTATTGGCGGTTAGGGTTACCTCTGCTGATCCGGTGCCATAGACCAAAACGGGATAATCATTTGGATCGAGATATAACAGTAGATTGGCATTAGTCGCACCGCCACCGTCAACCAAATAGCGCAACGTTCCTGTATCGCCTGGTGTAAAATCAAATACGATTGTGCCTTTGGTATTCAGCAATGTCCCGGACGGCAGTGTCAGCGTTTCAGAATCGGCATCAATGGTTAGACCGTCATCTTCAAACCTGGCTACCCCACTGGCCACTGCTGTACCATCTGTTTTATAGGCGATAGAGGTGCGGGTAAAAGTTGCTGTTTGCGTATCTGATTTTATATGCATATTTACGACGCCCCCATCAACCCATACTTAATTTTTTTGACAAGATTTTTATTAATTTTATCAAGGTCGGCTTCAGTGTTTATGTCACCGTAAATATTTTGAGTCGTGGTAATTGCTGTGCCGCCACCTGAGTTTGTCGGACTTACTGAATTACGCCGATCGATCGGCACGGTATTGGGGTAACGACCTTGGCCGATCTGAGCCAAAGTCGGAGTAGCAACAATGCCACCTGATGCTAATTTAGGCATTTGCCCATTATTAAGTGCATTAAAAAAGCCTACGCCGAATTTATCTACTGCCGCAGCCTTAATAACATATTCGCCGTTCGATAACCAAGACAAAATACTATCAGAGGTTGACGTTCCATCGCCGGAAACTGATCCGCCAGTGGCCATTTTAGGCACTGCTAAAGCTGTTGCCGCTGCTACAGCCGCCGTCATACCCGCAATTGCAGATTCAGAATTTGCCCCCATAGTCGCTAAAGATACCATAGCCGCCGCTGGTGCCCAAGCCGCTGCAACCGCCGCCGCCATAACAGTAGATGCAGCCGTTAATGTTGCCATAACGGTTGTTGCTAAAGTCGTTTGGGTCGTCAAAGCTGCGGCCTGCGCAGCCGTTACCGCTGAATAATACGCTGTAGCCGCTGCCGTTCTAGCAGTATATGCTCCTACAGTTGCCGCCGTAGCCTGTGCTTGGGCCGTGGTAGTATTTGCAACATCTGCGGCATTCTGGACTTTACCTGTTAAAGAAAATGCAATACGACTAGCATACATCTTAGCGTATACTCCAACTATTGTTTTAACTAAATTCTTTCCAAAATCGCTCCATGTACTTTTAATATCATCCGAAAAACTAATAGTATCTGTCAAAAATGTACTTAAATTATCTGTCATACCATCAACTGCGTTAGCCCATAACTCCTGGGCTGTTTGAGTAGCCGATTTCCAAAGCTTTAAATAGGTATCCATATATGCCTTTTTGCCCTCTAAGCTTTGTTGTTCTAGCCCTCGTTGATCGTTTACTAAAGTTTGGTAAGCTGTTATATTTCCGGTATTATAAGCTTTATCTAATTCCTCTTTATACTTGGTTTCTTCATACTTTAAGGCCTTTAACTTATTATAGTGTGCGCCCGCTGCCGCCAAATTTTCAGCATTTATCTGTTCAGTAAAATCCAAATTCCCCTGCTCAGTCTTCTTATAAGCAATACTTTTTTCACTCAGACTTTTTTCCATTGCCGCCTTTTCTACATCGGTAGAGCTTACATATTTAGCGGCTAACTCATCATATTTCTTTTCAATTTCATCAATCGTTTTTTCATATTTTAATTTAAGTTCAGCTAAATCTTTATCAACCCCATCAGGCATAATATCTATCTGCATTTCTTTAAAGTCGAAGGATAAATTACTAATACTCGACTGAATGTTCCTGATTTTTTCTGCTGTTTCTTGTTCGATTTTTAACCTCTTAGCGGCATATGTCGCCTGCAGCATTGTTACATCTTGCTGATAATTTTCATTAGCACTTTTGGTTTCTTCAAGAGATTTTGTTTGTTTTGCTTTCCACGCATCTAATTGTTGCAGACTGGTATTTGTGGTCTGAACCCATTCCTGGTAAATTGATTTATGAACTTGCTCTGCTTTCTTTTTAAGTTCTTCTATTGCTTTTGCAGCTTTATTTGCGGCACTGCTCGCAGATGATCCAGCTCCAGAAGCAGCTGATCCAGCGGCAGCAGCAGCAGCACTAGCAGCCGAATGCAATCCTGTAAACGAATTGTAAACTTTTTTTACGCCATCGCCTAGGCTGCTAATGCCTTTATTAAAAGCCCCAATACTGACGCCGGAGAACCCCTTAGATACAGTAGCCGCAGCCGCATTTAATTGCGCTCCAGCATCCTTTATGCTCTGACTAGCTGCGTCAACTTTAGCCTGTAGGCCATCAAGGTAAGAGCTAACCGCGGCTGATAACTCTCCACCGATTAAGTTTGCAAGTGGTTGCAACGTTGTAAGAATTGTTTGTACACCGGTATAAAACAAGGCTTTCGTTGATCCCCAAAATAACTGAAACGTCGCAGAAATACCACTCATTAAGCCACTAAACAGCGTTCCGAGCGGTTCCCAGTTTTTCCAAATTTCATAAGCCAAAAGCCCAACCGCCGCGCCTACCGCTAAAAAAGGAGCGAGCGGAGCTATTGCGGTCCATACTGATAAAGCAAAGGCAATCATCGCCGGTATGGCCGCTGCTATCAAAGCTCCGGATAAAGCAAATACTGCTGCAGTCAATTCTGCGGGTATTAAGTTTACTAATGCCTCTTTCAGTCCGTTGGTTTGGATATATGAAGCAAAATTACTTAGCGCATTTGAAACCGTTTGCAACTTAGCTTTTATATCCAAGCCTGCGATTATCTTATCCCCAATGTACCTAGCCGCAGTAGCCGCATTATCCTTTATAGTAGAAAATAACCCGGGGATCTCCTTCGACAGCCCTTCCATACCACCTTTGAATTTAGTCTGCATTCCTGTAACAATAGCGTTAATGCCAGTTACACCAGATACAGCGCCGTTTTCAGCCATTTTCATAGCAGTTGGAATGTCGGTGCCAATTGCGTCAGCAAGCATCTGCCAAACTGGTATACCAGTTTCTGCCAATTGATTCATTTCTTCAGCGCTCACCTTGCCTTTGGCGTTCATCTGACCAAGGGCTAATGTTATCCTGTCTATGCCCTCCTGGCCGACTCCTAGCAGTGCTGCAGCATCGCCAATTGCCGTCATAATCGGGATTATATCTTGAGCGGCAAAACCGAAAGCCAGCATTTTTTTCGACGCTGTTGTTAAGCCAGCAAGTTCAAAGGGAGTATCTGCTGCAAACTGGGCTAAGTCATTTAAAAATTGTTCGGCTAGCTGCGCATTACCCATCAATGTTGTAAAGGATTTTTTTGTAACTGCCATATCACTAGCCATTTTTACAGATGCAACAGCAACAGCACCAAGCCCTGCGGCTAGTCCTGCGAAGCCAACAGCAAGGTCATTTGAAAGACTAAGCGCATCCGAGCCGAAGGCCGATTTTAGCTGTTTCTGAGCATGTTTAAGCTCCTTGTCAAGATCACTTGTATCCGCGCCAAGCTTAATCAGCAAGTCTGCCAATGTTGCCAAATTACTTCACCTCCCCGAAGAGCCGCTTAACAGCTTCAAGTTCGCGCCGCTTTTCTTCCTTCGTTCGCGTATCCCGCTTTGGTTTTTTGCCTAACAATTTTGCTGGAGTTATCTTGCGTTTCAAATGTAGGTTCATCAAATTAGCGGCCAGCCATGCCGTTCTTTGATACTCCATTTCCTGCCGGGTGTTAAACCCTTCCAGTATGTCAGCAAATTCCCCCGGTGTCAGTCGGTCAAATTCCCAAGGTTTTAATCCCAATATTCCGATTGCTGCTTTTTTGTCATTCTCGTATTTTTCGCAGAAGGCAAGGGGCGCTAGTTCAGCACCCCCTCCACGTTTCCCCCTGATTCGTCCCCAGCTTCATCACTTTGCATCGGTTTACCAAACAGCCCACTAGCGTTAAGCGCTTCTGATATTTTTGCCATTAAATCACCGAGTGAACCACCATTACTCATATACTCAGAAAGCATTTGCCCCAACCGATCCATTGTTAAACCTCTATCCTGCCAAATTAGACCGCCGTATAACAGCGCCCGTACTGCCCCGAATCCGAGGTTGTCAGCACTCATAAGTTGTATTACTGATTTCCCGGCCTTCGCCTCAACCTCACACAGAGCATTATAATCAAACTTCAGCTTGCGGGTTTTACCGCCAAGCTCAATTTCAACATAATTCATAATTTGCACCTCATTAAAAATTTATGGTATTTCCACGACCGCAACAGTGACAGATGTTACTGCAGAGTAAGTTATATAGGCGTAGCCGTTGGCATCGTTATAGTACGCTGGTGGAAACGGCCCAATCAATACATCGCCAGCCGCAGCAACTGATACGGCTATATTATGGAGCGTGCCAAGCGGGCACGCTGTCTGAGCCGCTACTGTGACAGTAACAGCAGCCGAGCTGGCGTTTTTAACGCGCAACACAGATTTGCCGGTATTGACAAAATAGTCGCCGCCCGACACTGCAGATGCCAACGTTGTTGTCAGTCCAGCCTTTGTAGTCTGTTGTTTGCTAATCAGTGACATATCACTCCTCCTCCTATACCTTCGTCAACGCGCCGCTACCTGTCAGCGTGTATGATACCGTTGCCTCACTATCGTAAGAGGCATCATACGAAAAATCGGTCAGCGTGGCCAGACCAGTATAAGTATGAGCAGCAGGTGTATAGAGTTGGACGTATACCTGCGTATTGTTTATGTAACACGTTTCGAGTTGTACCATTCCTGTGTCCGTTTCCAAAATAAGCCCATCACCATCAATTGACCAACTACGAATTGTCGGCAATCCCTCATGCCAACCACTTGATGATTTACTAGTAGTGTCAGCTTCATCCGTACTTAGATTAAGCGTAGCACTACGTTGACCAGCGACAGTGGTATAGACCGGGGACGCGGTTGTCCCGGTATTAACTTTGATCAAAAAACCAACGCCTGTTACAGCAGCCATTATTCATCCTCCTCTATCTTTTTGATTTCGTAGTAATACACAAAAACTGACCTATCGGCAAAATATTGTTTATCGCCAATCGCATGGACTGTAGCCTTATAGCCAGTCGTTACTTCTAACGAACTTGCCGTTTGTGCCGCAATTACCGTGTCAGTAAAATCCCATACATCATCAGCATTGTAAGCAGTTATTGTCCCTTGAACAATTGCGCCATCTGTATATACCGGCTCATCGAATTCTAAAGAAAATGTCGATGAGTCAATCCCTGCGGTAGTCAAACAACTTGCGACAGCCGTTTTTAGTAAATTCGTTTCCGTCGTTGTGCTGTCATCAGTGCTGGTATCTGTCGTGCTGTCGGTTGTATCCGTCGACGTTGAGCTATCCGTTGTCGTACTGTCGTCGGTTGTTGTAGTAGTATCGGTTGTTTCGTCAGCCATCCTTCATCACCCCATATCTTGTATTTTATATTTAAACGCTATCGATCCATATCGATAAACTAAGCCATCGCGCTCATACCGAGCAATTTTGCCGGACTCCGTTTTTTTAGTAACAACAACCTTAAAATTATCTGCCGATAAGTCAGGCAAATAATCACTTAACGCTGCTGTCACCGCATCAAGCATTGCACAAACCTCTTTTGTGCCACTGTATTTTGACCAGCAAAAAACGGTATGGGTTATCTCCATACCGCTCGTCGTCATGGTTGACCAGTCATTAAAATCAAATTCGCCAATTGTTATATAAGCATCCGGCTCATTGTCCGGTACTTTATCATAAATACCATAGTTACTAATTTGAGCTGTCAGCCGATCATAGATAGCTACCTGCAAAGGCCATACTGACGATCTCATCTAGCTGCCTCCTTAATTGCGCTCTTAACCCCTTCGACAAACTTGTCACGCTCAGCATCCCAAGCCGGTTCAATGTGCGGATACTCCCTACTGCCTGGGTGCCGGACTGTCACTTTTTTATTACCGTAGGGATGTATATCATGGGCTTTGGTCCCACGTTCCAACAAATGAGCTATTGGATGCAGTTTGCCTCTTCTCGTCGGGCCAACCGTTGCCGTCAGATCTACTTTTTTAATTGTTCGCTTAATCGATTTCTTATACTTACCCGTTCGAACTGGCGCGGCTTGACGCTCACGATTACGAATATCTTTCGAAGTGGTTTCGATTTGTTTCAGCACCCCCTTAAACACATCAACATTAAACCTGTTAATTTTGCCAATAGCCTCATCGGCACCCTTAACCTCAATATTAATTTTCATCAGCCCGCACCTCCTGGGCTAAAAGGGTCAACTCCCGCTTCTTTCCGTCATAATCCAAGATATTATTAATTTCAAATATCCGGTTATCAACCGTAACCCTCATATTCGTTGTTATGCCGGATAAATAACGGATCTTGATTTCACTATCTACCATGCTTTCAATCTGCTGGGCATAATATAGCGTTTTGCCGGTTAGTGGCTTAATATTGGCCCATACCGTTGCGAAAGTGGTCCAGGTTTCAGCAGCACCTCCACCGGCATCAGTATTGTCAGTTAGTTCTTTGATTGTAACCCGCTGATTCAGCTTGCCAGCGCCAATCATGTCGGCCACACCCTATCAATATTCAGCAATGCTGCAACAGCAAACTCGATTTCCTTAGATATTGTCCCAGTAAGCACTGCCTCGCGGTTAATATACCAATGTCCAATCAGTAATAGCATGGCCTGCTTGACCGTCTGTGCTACGTCAGAGCCGCCAGCAGTATACCGAATTTTAACCCCGTTCGCTGGTCTGAGTGTGACAGTCGGCTTTGTTTTAGCATAATTTAGCGCCACCCGCCCCGGCTCGGAATCAGTATCCACAAAGTACTCAGTAGTGGCCCAAATGTATTCCTTGTCATTAGTGCCGTAATACTTGATGCTCTCCACACTGACGAGCGGCGGATGTGGGATATCTACCGGAAAGCTGGGCCACCGATCAAGCGTTAACTCCAATGTCTGCGTTAAATATGCCCGGTTTTGACGCTGCTCACAATACTGCCGAGCGGCAACAATAAGCGCCGTGATCAGCTCGTCTTCATCGGTTCCATCTACCCTGCAGTGGGCTTTAGCTTCATCCAAAGTCACCGGCTCCGTTGTCGGCCCAGTTATAATTTTTAAAGTCATATAATCACCGCCAAAAGGGGACTTTTCCGTCCCCTAACATTAATCAGTAATCGCACTCGGCGGAGTAGATTTTTGAGTTTTCATATCAAGCAGATAAATTGCCGAGGTTATATTGGACGAACTTGACGCGCCGGTAACAATTGTGATGCAATCAAACTCATTATCGATATCCAGTTTTTGCGGATCAATTTGAAATACAACTACCTTGCTTTTAATGCCGGAATCAGTGGTAAACGTCAAGGCGTCACTCTGTTTGGTCAATGTGTCAGACGTTGCAGTGTCAGCATTAACCCAAATTGGAATATTATTAGTTAATGCCTTAACGCTGGTTCCGGCAACTGCAGTTGCTTGCTTGGGAGTTAAGGCAATAGTTGTAGCAACACCTTGTGTTATATTGCAAACAATGTACGCCCGATTAACATTTTTCAAACTTACATATGTACCGGTACGGCCTGATGCATCAGTCGCCGGAGTAAGGGCCTGGACAATCTTATAGCTTTCGGGGATGCAAATCATAGACATATTTAATACCTCCGTTATTTATTTCTTGGATTACGCTCTTGTCGCCAATGCTACAAATGGCGAATATGTGCTACTTCCCTTATACGGCGTTACTGCAGTATCCCAAAGTGGCATACCGTTAACGCGATAAGTAAACCTCATTACATTCTCATCATACAAAAACCTCACATGTACTGAGGACTGAGCATTTACGCCGCCTTTGTCGATTATCATGTATTGACTCATATCAGCCAATATGATATCGCCAACAGTACCCAGCGCCGAGCATTGCTCAACCGGGATAACTGGCCGACCTTTAATAGTACCGCGCTCCATGTATTCCTTGGCGTATGGCGATACTTCGCCGCCGGTACCAACAGTTATGGTCATGGTTTCAAGCTGCGGCTCGGTTTCTTGGTTAATAAACCATACAGCATTACCACGTGACCTGGAATACATGCGGTTATACATTTTTAAAATGTTCCAATGATTAATAGTATCAGCGTCTTGGCTAGTTTCTGCTGCCACCGTTACCAAAGCATCAGATTTCAATATACCTTGTGGAATACCGGTACCAGCGCCATTTAACACAGCATCATCCAATTTGAACGCCAGTTCTTCGGCGAACGCCTGACGAATTATTGCTTCAAGAGCAACAGCGTCTTCCATCAATTCATCAGTCAGATAGCAAAGCGCCATTAATTTATCCAAATTCAGCTCAATCTTTTTGAATTTCGGCTTACTAGAAGCAACCGTTTCAGCCTCTGAAGTCCAGTATGCCTGAACACCGCCCCAGCGGCTCCCATTCGCCCGGCTGGTTTCGTCTACGCCGTTCATCCGAATCCTATTTGCATTCGGGCCGATCGGTATCGACCGGCAGCGGCTAGCTATCGCCGAGGTATCATGCACTTTTGTTAATAACTCAGCAACATATTGCTCGTCAATTAAAAAACCACCGTCAGAATTTACGGCTTCACTACCACCGGAGGCCGACGCCTTTACTCCATACAGTAGGCGATTATCAATTATCCCGCCAGGCGTTCCAGCCGCGCGAACCGCCTGCAGAAAGTCCCCAAATTGATTCCATTTCTTTTCCTTGACTTCAATTGCCGGTGTTGGTTGGTTAACCGGCGTTGCCAGGGCAGCTTCTCTTGCCTCAATCTGGGCTTGTGCCTCAATCGTAGCCTCAAGGTTTACAATTTCAATTTCCAAAGCGTCATATTGAGCCTTTTCCTCTGCAGTCATACCACGATTAGCCGCTATAGCGGCATTTACTATACCCGCCTGGGCATCCATTTTTTGTTTGAGCAATTTCTTAAAATCCATGTTTTAATCTCCTTTCATTAATCCGGCATTTTTCTACATATATGTCAACCGGGTTAACCGGCGAATCCGGGGCTTTGGGTGGCATGTAAAACTGAATTTTTGCCATTGGTAAGTGCTTAAACCTTGATAAATCAAACGCCATACTGCCAAAAATAAGCTGTCCATCGCAAATCGAAGCAGAAACTTGTTTTCCGTCCTCGATTTCGTCAGCGAACCCCATCGCTACAGCATCCTCAGCTGTCATCCAGGTTTCGGCATCTAATAGGGCGATTATTTCTTCATCTTCCATGCCCGTTTTTTCACGATAGACCGCAATAGAGCTTTCGCGAATTTTATCCAGCGTGTCGGCCATTGCCCGAAAATCGGTAGCGTTGCCCATCGCAACGGTCCAAGGATTATGTACCATCATCATTGCATTACTCGGCATGTAAACATTATCACCAACCATAGCTATAACAGACGCCATGCTGGCCGCTAAGCCATCAATATAGACGTTTTTCTTTGCGGAGTGGCGTTTCAGCATAGAATAAATAGCTTGACCGGCGAATACATCCCCACCACCCGAGTTGATATAGATATTCAGGGCCGACATATCACCCAGGCCATCCAAATCTTTTTTGAACTGCTTCGGTGTTACTTCATCACCCCACCAGCTTGCATCACTGATTTCCCCATACAACAAAAGCTCCCCCGCGTTATCTGCTTGGGCCTTAAACTCCCAAAACTTTTTCATGCTCTGCCTCCTTTCCCTATCATTTCGGTAATTTTAGCGGTCATGGCACCAGCCTGGTCTAACTGCTGACCGGCTTCAATCATATTTGACGGCTGCAGATATATATCGCCATTATCAACAGGCGGCATGTTCTCCAGCCGACGAATATCATTTACCGATAGCCACCCCCATTGACGGCCAGCGGCATAGGCTGCTGATCTTGTTGCCATGTCGCCACGCAGAAGCGAGTCCATTTTAAACTCAATATAATACCCAGCTTTGCGCTCTTTGGGCTTCAACAGCTGGGCGTTGGCGTTTTCTTCGTATCGCTTAAACCAGGGCAGCATGGTATACATGATAAATTCCAGGCTTTGATGCTCAATATTGTTGTTAGTGGCTTTATCTAAATTCTGAATAAGGTGTAGCGGCACTCTGTAACACCTGGCAACGTCTTCAAGCTGGAACTTTTTCGACTCCAGGAGCTGAGCGTCAACCGGCTTAATTGTAAGCTGATTAAATGTCCCACCAGACTCTAATAATATCGGTTTACCCGTGTTTGCTAAGCCTGTATAGTTTTTAGCCAGGTCTTTTTTTAGCCGTTCATATGCCACGTCACCTAATGCGCCAGGAAATGAAAAAACGCCGCTTGCATTCGCGCCGTTTTGATAGAATTTAACCCCAAATTTTTCGTAACTAAGCCCTAAAGTAATGGCACTTGCCATATATTCGATAGGTGAAAGGCCGATAACACCGTCAAAGCTGATCCCCGGTACATGAAAAACTTCACTCCGCGAGTATGTTTTTTCGATATTTTGAGTTGAATCATCTCGATAATAATACAATAATTGGCCGTTTTTCCGTTCCATACGGAGTTTTTGCCACTCTAATGGATACAATCCGACGATATCATTGTATTTGTTGACCAATTTTAGGCAAACCGAGTTACCGCCGGTGTTCAAACTCACCATTTGCGATTCTTTAAACCCGAATGGTGCCATTTCGTCGTTTGGCTGATTATGCAGGATATCGTAAATCTGTAAATCAGTCGAAATTTCCCGTGTTCCATCTTTGTTTTTCCGGTACAATTGGGCCGGACAGGTTGCGAACGTCTCCGACAAAACCCTGACGCAGGAGAACACCGCCGAATACTTCATTGCGACTTCGCGGTCAACACTCATAACCCCAATCCCAGAGTATTCGCTAACATCATCACCGGCAAGAAACTTGCTTATATATTCGGCCAGCGAATTTTTAATATTTCTTATAAACCCCAATATCTCACCCCCTTTACAGGCTCCTCATGCCACGTTTTTCATAAACTGAAACTTCATCGTTTACAATTGCCCGGGTATGGGCATTGATTAGGCTGGCTATTGGGTCAATTCTTTCCGTCGATTTATCTTTATCCAGCATTATATTTCCGTTATGATCCATTCTAATTACGGCATTACTGACAGCCCACGCTAAAACAGGATTTCCATCGTGGATTACTTTCTGCTGATATACTGATTCACGGAATGATTTTGTTGGCTCGGATAACGTTGGAATGCCTTGGCGAATTTCTACACACAAAAACCCGTCATCCTGCAGCTCCTGTGCAAACTGGCTACAATTGTACGGGTCAAAACATATTTCTTTAATTTTATACCCCAGGGACTGAATATACTCGCCAACAAAACGGTAATCGACCACTGCACCAGGCGTTGCGGTTATCCATCCCTGCTTAACCCATAAATCATAGGGGACCTTATCTGTCTTTCGCTTAGCAGCCAATGTATCTTCCGGCATAAACGAATGCGACAGCACCACATATTTACCATCGACCACAAATTCAAAACTCACCGACGTCAAGTCGATCTTAGCTGATAAGTCAATGCCGACTATGCAATCAATACCTGATAATTTTGGTATATCGCCTCGGCATAACGCCCATTTATCCATGTTCATATAGCCGTTTTCGCGCTGATTCACCCAAATATTCATGTTCTTGGTAAGGAAATCACGCATTTTTTCCGGTGCTTCAAGGGCTAATTTTAAGCGTTCGCGAATCGATTGTATGCCTTCCGGGTATGAGCAAGCAATGGGATTAGCCTTTATCCACTTTGATTCATCGCGGATATCATCAATTAAATTACCTTCGTCATCCTTATCCATCTCATTTATCATTACAAAATATGAATCAACGTCGAAATCCATTGCCGGATTTAGTATTTTGGAGACTAGCTGGTACTCAATAGCATAACAGGGATTCGCAAGGTTAAAGCCTGCTGTAGTTATTATTGCCAGCAGCGGCTGTGTTCGAGCAATCATACCGCTGTCTAGTACGTCGTATAGTTCGCTGGTGTCGTGGGCGTGGTACTCGTCAACAATGCCGCATTGAGGGTTTAACCCATCGCCAGACTTGCGGTCTTCTTTACTAAGCGCCCGCATAAATGAGCCTGACTTTTTATGCTGTATCTTGCCGTATGATACATTATACCGGCCTTTCAGTTCAGAATTTCCAAGCATAGCAAAGGTTTCATCCCAAACTATTTTAGCCTGTTCGCTTTTTACTGCTGCACAATATACCTCGCTGGCTCCTTCGCCTAACGCCATTAATTCATAGCTGCCAACCGCCGCCAGTGACTGCGACTTAGCATTCTTACGACCAACCTGCCAGTAAAATTTCCTAAACCGGCGATATCCGGTTTCACGATGTACCCAGCCGTAGACATTGCCGAAGATAAATTTTTGAATGATATGCGGCTCAATATATTGCCCTTTAAGTACACCCTTACGATGCTTAAATAACCGCATCCAATCAAGAAAACGCTCGGCTTTTTCCTCATCGAACACATAGGGAAAATTCTCGTGTTCCAAGTCGCGCAGAAATCTCATGCAGGCCCATTTATGTTTTTGACAGGCAAGAATATTGCCGGCAATGACATCTTCGGAATACTGAATTAATTCATCCAAGAGGCTCATACATTACCAAATCCCTTATTAGCAAGAGGGTCAATTTTTTCCGGCTCTTTCTTCGGGACGTTTTTTACTTTGGCTAATGGATTAAGGAATAGGCGATCCTCCATTTTTACAAGCTGGTCCATTTTTTTATTAATGGCCGTATCAATTTTCAAGACTCCATCAACAGATATAATATAATTTACCTTGTTAATCAAATCCTCGGCCAGATCTTCATCAATATAATGCTCCAGCTCTTCCCGCTCATCTGGCCCCATCATGTCGATATTATCGATTCGCTTTCGTTGTTCCAAGAGTTTTTGATATTCGCTAAAGGTCATGCAATAGCGTCCTAATAGCCCCGTATCGCCAGAAGAAACAAAGTCAATGTCTTTGTAAATCTTAACTATCTCTTTCCACTTGGCGTAGGCGTTGACGTCAGTCTTCACAAATTGCGGACACTTTAATTTTTGATCCCCCAGCTTAATTTCCGCTTTCTTACGCTGCTCAATCTCAGCTTTTGTCAAATGGCTGGGGTTTTTTTCTGCTAAGTGCAGCGTAATTGGTTTTGCATTTCGGCCTCCCATATCATCACCATATTTCTAAAAGTTTCAAAACCCGAAGTTTGTGCGCAGAAAGGGGCACACACGGTCTAGCGGCCAAAGGCCCCAGGGATTTCATACCCCCTACCCTCCTAAAATTGTCGAATTATGTTACCAAAACCACCATCTTCGCGTGCTGTTTTACTATCATGGCACTGTTTGCATAGTGCTTGATGATTAGATGGCAACCAAAATAGTTTAGGATCTCCCTTATGAGGCTGGATATGATCGACCACTGTTGCAGGTGTAAGTCTACCTTGCTTATTACAGTCAACGCATAACGGATGCTGTGTTAAGTATGATAAGCGATAACGTTGCCAACGCCAGTTATAACCACGCTTGCTTGATGATACTCGATTATCCTGCGTTGGTCGCTTATGCTTATCACAGTAGCCGTTATTAACCAATGCACTGCATCCTGGCTGCTTACATGGCTGTTGTAGTCTCACTGGCATTACTTCAGCACCCCAGTTACCTTACTACTCTTGTACTTGCCGCCTTGCTTATAACAGCGTGAGTTAAACGGCTGATCTAGCATCTGCTTGCCTATCCTTGGCCGATACTCAGAACAAGCGCCATTCTCACTTAGCTTTATCCTTCTGGCTATGCAGATCTCAATGCCGTGTCTTTCGCAGTCCTTATGTTCGCATACAACTGTGGGCATGGTGTTGACCTCCTTGATTTTAGTCATAAAGAAAGCGCCCTCGAAAGGACGCTGTGATATATATATATATACGAAAAGGACCGCCTTTATAAGACGGCCCCTTAAACACACTGCGACAACTCAATTATAGCCCAAAGTCAAATATCTGTCAACATTTGCCTAATTCATTATTCAACTGATTAAGCGTCTTTTTCTTCATCAGTTGTTTCCGATTGCTCGATCCGCTCTTGCTCCCCCCTGGAGCCGTCGCCCCTCGCACCTCCGCCCGACTTATATAACTAGACATAGCATCCTTGGCTTGTGCATCTACTGATTTTTCAAAAGGCTTAATCCAAAATTCCGACTCGCATTCGGGGCATCGGTAGAAATCATATTTATCCGGTTTCATTTCTGCCCCGCAAAAATTACACTGGTTAGTTTTTAATTTTTCAATCATCTTTTCAGCCCTCCATTTCATCGCTCAGCAGATCAATTATTGCTGATGCTTGCTCTCTTGTCATCAAATCAAAATCATAATTCTCATGATCATATCCTAATTGCCTGGCCAAACTGCAAATATATTTTATCTGGCCTTCAGTTGCAAATACCATTCCCAACTAAACCGCCTCCCCCTATCTCCCTAATCCTTGCTTTAACAGCCTCCATCAAAGCATTTTGGCCACAAGCTTTATTCTCAATAGCCAACATCACTTTTTCGTCGATTGTACCTTCAGCCACTAAGTGATGCACGATTACGCTCTTTGTTTGACCTTGCCGATCTAATCTAGCGTTAGCCTGTTCATACAATTCCAGGCTCCATGTAAGGCCGAACCACACTATGATATTTCCGCCAGCTTGTAAATTTAGTCCGTGGCCAGCGCTTGCCGGATGGGCCAAAAGTAACGGGATTTTACCAGCATTCCAGTCCTCCATATCCTCTGTTTTATCCAACGTCCTAGCTTCGGGGAACTGTTTTCTGATCCGTTCAATATCATGCTTGTACCAGTAGAACACTAATACTGGGTTTCCGTTTGCTGCCTCTATGATGTCCTCCAAAGCTTCTAGTTTCGCATTATGCAAAATTCTTACCGCTCCGTGTTCGTCATATGCAGCACCGTTTGCCATCTGTAAAAGCTTATTGCTTAATACCGCTGCCGTATTGGCCACAATATCGCCTTCTACATGTGGCAGCAATAAATCCCGTTCCATCTGCTTGTACATTTTTTTCACTGGATCGGATAACGGGATTTTTATCACGTTGTTAATCCGCTCCGGCAGCGTCAGCCAGTCTTTTGCCTTCATGCTTACGCAGATATCATCAATTTTTGAATATATGGCTTTATCAGCATCAGCTTTTAGCTCCCAATTGAAAACAATATGGCCGTCACGCTTACCAGGGTTAAAGTAACGCTCCCGGAATCCGGTGATAGTTCTGCCTAATCTTTCTCCCCTATCCAGCAAATAAATCTGTGGCCAAAGATCTAACAAGTTGTTAGGTGCTGGTGTACCAGTTAATTCAACGATCCTTTTTACCAATGGCCGCACTTTGCGAAGCGCTTTAAAGCGATGGGCCTTATGCGACTTAAAACTGCTGCTCTCATCAATCGCCACCATGTCGAACGGCCAGGCACTACCATACAGTTCCACTAGCCAAGGCACATTCTCACGGTTGATTACATAGATATCTGCATTTGATTTCAACGCCACCAGGCGCTGTTTCTCCGGCCCTAATACTTTAGCAATTGTTAAATACTTCGTGTGGTCCCACTTTGCCGCTTCAGTTGCCCAGGTGTACTTCGCTACGCGCAGCGGGGCAATTACAAGCACTTTGGCTATTTCGAAATAATTATGCAGTAGTTCAGTTATAGCTGTTAATGTGCTAATTGTCTTACCCATGCCTAGCCCTAAAAGTAATAAAAAAGCAGGATTGTCGATAATACGTTGGACTGTATAATTTTGATAGCTGTGAAGTTGATCTCTACTTGGCATCAGAACACCTCTTCAATAAAATCCGCTATAGCCAGTGGCGAGTCCACAACATACACCTTAAATCCTAACGTCTCAAACTCAGCTTTACGTTTCTCTTGCAGAGGCCCTAGTGCTTCTCCTGGCCGTTTCATCTCTACAAATAAGGCTTGGCCTCCCTGTTTAAGGACAAGGCGGTCAGGTACACCCCTAAGACCAGGAGAAACAAATTTGCAAAATAATGCCCCTTTAGCTTCCACCAATCTTTTTAACCGCCTTTCTAAAAAACTTTCAGGGATATCTATCGCCATTTCAAAATCTCCTCTCAAAATTTAGGGGGTTGCCGGGTTGCCTCTTACGCGCGTATATACGCTTTTACGCGTTATAGGGTATACGTGTATATATGTACTCTATATATTACATTTTTTATATTTATATAGATTTACTGGCAACCCTGGCAACCGTAAGTCTATAAACCTTGCCATTATTGGGTTTTAGCCGGTTGCCGGTATGGTTGCCAGTAGCCCTTAACCGGCAACCCCGGCAACCCCTTCGCCCAATTTCCATTTTTTGCTACCGGCAACCGGCAACTCAAACCGGCAACCCTAATTTTCTTTAATAAACCCTCTTTGGACACCATAAACTTTTCCGAATTTCATCTTTTTTTCAGCTTGTTTCCACCCCGGCATCCGGTACATAATATCTTTTATTTCTCGGGATTTTTGCATGTCGAAGTTTTTAGGATCCCCGTTAAAACACTCCACCCATATCTCCATCGCGCATACACGGCCTCTTTCGTTATCACCCTCTGGGGCTTCTCCAAAATCATCCCCATGTAAATATTGTCGCCGTTGGCTAATATCAATCTGACTCCAATTATCCGGTAGCCTACGCTCCAAAAATTCCTGCACTTGACCGAATTTATCCGACTCTTCCATATGCTCTTCCTGGGCTTCCTGGGCCATAGCCGCCAAACGCTCTTTCAAATACAGTGCTTCCCCCGCTTGCCAAACCACCACGGCTTCCGACCAAATCTGGTCAATTTCATATTCAGCTAAATCGGTAAATACGTTTTTGACTGGTGGCTGCACCATCGTTTTTACAGGCCAAAACCGTCGATTACCGGTGGCATCTCGGAGAAAATCAGCTCTGTTAGTGCTGCCGAAAAATACGCATTGCCGGGGAAAATCTGAAACGTTACGGCCATAAGCAACGCGAAAGCTGTCTACCTGTTTAGATAAAAAGTGTTTTACCGCTTCAACTTCGGCCTTTCGCATAGCTGCCAATTCGCCCATTTCCAGTATCCATTTCCCCTGTAGCTGCTCATAGGCTTCCTTACCTTGCACCGTTGTCAATGAATCAGAAAACCATTCGCGCCCCAATTTTTTAAGTAAATAGCTTTTCCCCTGGCCTTGCTTGCCCACTAATACAAGCATATTATCGAATTTAATTCCTGGTATTTTCACGCGGGCAATAGCTGCAATAAACATTTTTCGGGTTACAGCCCTGACATATTCGTTGTCCTCCGCGCCCATATACTCTATAAGCAGCCGGTCAATTCGTTCCACCCCATCCCACCACAGACTGTCGAGGTAATCTGTTACTGGATGGTAGTGGTTTTTAAATAACACTTCTCCTAGTGCATCAAGCACAATCCCTTTGCCGGTAATACCATAAACCCGGCTGCAGTAGTTCCGCAGCCCTGCGTCATCACCATCTTGCCAGAAACGCCCCTGGGAGGCTTCGCGCCAGGGTAAATTATCCTTTACTACAATACGGTGGGCAAAATCATCCATGGCCACCTTACCAGCAAGGTTTGGGTCGTGCTGCAGTATTAAGAGTACGTTCTCCGAAACGGATTGATATTTACCGCGCCGATCAGTCTTCATCCGTTTTAGCCAAGCTTTATCATCACTTGCGTCCTCTTCACTAAACTCAATTTGTGCATCTGCTAATCTCTCTTGGCCTAATGTTATTTTTACACTTGGGTCTTCTATCACGAAGTCCACCATGGCCAAATAAGATGGAAGTTTTATTGTTGGCGTACCTGTTACAGCGTCATTATCCAGTTCGCCGAACTTATGCAGCCGTACTAAGTCGAAGGCGTTAGCCAACTTCCCGCTGATCGGATCGGTGCCGTGATGGCTATAAGCAAATTTGTCTTCGTACAACACCAAACCGCCGCTACTCGTTCCCAGTGTATAGGTGTATCGTCCTTCCATCGCACACGGCTCATAAACATCGCTTAGAAATGCCTCGAGTACGTCCTGTATGGTGTACGTCCGGCAGAAAGTTCCAACAATACCGGGCTTTTCTAATGGGTCGCCTTGCTTGTCCGCCAGCTTTTTACGGTTATTTTTCGTCCTCGAGCTTTCCGGCCAATACGACTGATCTTTCCAATCTTGGTACTCGGCTAGAATGTTATCAGGGTTTAACCATGGCCCGTCTTGTAGCTCAAAAACGAATTCACCATCCGCTGACGTAGAAGGCCAGTACATTAGTCGGTGCGGCTGATACGTCGTATCGTCGAATAAATCCATCCCTATTCCGTCGGCAATCTTCCGGGCAATGGCTTGGTATTCATCTGGTGACACTGCCCGTTTCAGCGGTATGCAAAGCCGGACGCGTGGCTTTTCCGGCCTGTGCTTATGGGTTGAGTATATGCAGGCAGCGTAGTCGTTCAATAGAGTAACAGCGCCCCAGAAATCTTTGCCGGCAAAATCTGCGTCTAACGTTATCACTTGCCGCCAGGCGGCGGTTTGCACCGTCCGCCGCCCACCTTTTAATGTACCGCCTACAAAGCCGCCAACATCTTTGATTCGGTCCTGTTCCGTCTTAGGCATTGCGTCAAACTCAGCCAGTGTTTCCCGCGTTCTCGTCGTTTGACTCAACTTTTCGACGAGCTGCGACCACGACACGTTTTTGTTCTTCCATTCTTCCTCAAAGCGGCTCCGGCCAGTAGCAATCGTTAATTCACCATCGTATTTAATTTTTATGATTGGTTCAACTTTAGGTTTCATTTAGACCCGCCCCTCTTGTCACCGGATTCACGGTTTGGGTTCCTCGTAAAGCACCCCGTTTTTAGCGTAATACCCACGAAATTTGTTTTTCTCTGTCATAATCTCAAAAGCTTTATCGACATCATAGCCATGCCGCCTGAAAACTTCGATACCGGTAATACATGCTTGGTAAACATCCAACATCTCAATCAGCGCTGCAGATAAATTATTATCTGCAAGCTCGTCCAACATTTCGGTTGTTTCAGATCGTATTTGTAACAGCTGGTTTTCAATAGTATTGTTGGCATAACGCCAGCAAGGCTGTATAATATTACGGCATGGCTCTGGTTCACACAAATTGCATTCGTTCATGGTTAGACCTCCTTACCTGAATTTACATAATGTGTTAATATATAATAGAGGGAGTGATATATTGCCATTAAATCTAAACACGAAAATTATGAGCCTAGTTGTCGATGAAATCGAAAGAACTATAACCCGCACTGGCAAGAGTTTCCGCGATATTAGCAATACTCTATCAAGTCTGCATCCTGAAATTTTGTTTACCCCCGAAGACTGGGAACAACTACCTCAAGACACCCAAGACGGCATCATCCATAGAATTAAAAAGACATTGGGGTCGTTAAGCTAATCACCGTTTAGGTGGTTATTTTTTTCTCTTGGCAAGGGCAGCTTATTCAGCCGCCCCTTCTACTTAACTTATATTTAATTTAAACGGACTAACTATAATCCGTGGCTCTACGTATACTGGTTTAACATCCTTGTCATTAGGGTCTTTTAGCATTATCCAAGTGCCCTCTGCTGATTGTGGAGAATATAGGCCATTGGGGTCAGCTTGCGGTAATACGTGCGAATTTGAACCACTCCGGTATTCTATTTGTTGTGGGTTAGTATATTGTGTAGCCGCCGGAATACCGTACCCTATTGTCTCGCCAAAGAATATCAGTTTCCCTGTATTTTCAGCCACTATATAGGTGTAAGTCGTCAGCCCTTCTTGATCTCTCATTTCGTAAATATCTTTGAGTAGTTTCTTTTCTCTAAAATTCTTGATCGCTGGCATTCCTGCCTGAGAAATACTTTCTTGTTGTATTTTTTCTTGCTGTTGTCTTTCTTTGTCTGAACTAGAATTGTCACATCCAGCAATAGACAAAGCCATAATCCCAATTGCCAACGCAATTAATATTTTTTTCATTATCTTTCACCTCTCCGCAATTTTTGAATAAATTGTCTTAAATCAGTCGGCAAGTTATCCATGTCATAGTCGGCGGCCCGATGTAATATAATTGCCGCCAGCGCATCTTTCTGGCTATCTGTAGCCTTAATGTACTCAAACTGCATATTTTGCAATTCTTGAATCATACCTTGGTTATAAGCCTTTGATTGTTCGAATGTTTCCCTACGCACCTGCTCCTGCGCAGGTGCGAATGTTTTATACAGGAAGAAGTCGTTTCCTTGAATCACCCATGTAATGCAACATATCACGAACAAAACCATAATGATGTTTAGAAAACCATAAAATAAGTCTTTCATTTTTATCCCCTCCCCATTATCACTGCCAGCACCCCGGCTCCGATCAGCACCAGCCAACCTACCGGAGTGCATAGCAGATTGTATAGTGTGTTAGTCAGTTTTTGTATTGTTGGCCGCCTCCTCATCAAATTTCTTTTTCAACCGCTCATATTCGGCCTTATCGTGTTCCTCTCTTTGCTTTTCCAACTGTTTGTGATATAAACGGCGTTCTTCAATTCTCGTGGCAATAAATTTATTTATATCCGCTTCCGTGCAAATATTATTTTTGATTAAATACTTTTTAGTTGTATTACTATTAAACACATGAGCTTCTACCATATGCGACTCGTAAATATCGGTTTCCATTCCCGAATATTCATCTGTACATGTTCTCCACGCCATAATGCCACCGTCAGTAGTAGTAAGTAATAGTGGGTCACAAAATCTAGTCATTTCAATATGGGCTATTGTTTTTCCGATCAATCCTTCAGGTTTTTCAATTACATATAAATCTGGCATTATAACCACCGCCTTATAATCCACATTATTAACCCATCTGTTTTTATTTCTATATTGCCGCCAAACAACATAATCAGGATGGCGCTCCCTACAAAGACAATTCCAATTTCCAGTAAAACATACTCGCATTTAGTCACCCTTACTCACCAGCCCTTCGCCACTTTCCCGTTAATTCATATCTTCTAGGTTGGGCCATCGGTTCTTCTAGCAAACACGAAGCCTCAACTGGGGATATATCGTTTTCACGCAATAAACGCAATAACTTTGACTTCTTCGATTCGTAGGCAGGAATAAATTTAACTTTCAACCCTTACTCACCAGACTTTCCGCCATTTCCCAACTATCGCAAACATAATCTTTTGGCTTTATGCATGTTATATTTCCACAATTACCACAGCACCTTAACGCCTTATTCTCACGTTCCAACCGATCAATCTTGGCAAGCAGGTCGGCTCCGGCTGTATCTGATTGCAGGATGTCGGGTATTAAGTTTCGATAAACTGCTCTGTATTCGGCTAAATGTTCTTCCGTACCGTTATAGTTGTTAGGAATATTCAAAGGACAACGCGCTGCATGAAACGCCATTATAGATTGCGCTCTTCCCAACGCCCCACGTATCGCCGCGTTATCAGCCTGTGCCTTTTTCAGCTGGAATTTCATTTCAATATCTGCCGGGCATTCCGAATCATTATTTTCACATTGGCCACATAAACACTTAGCCATCACTTACCGCCCCTTTCATCTGCTCTACGCATTTATCGCAAAATATAGGATTTATCGGCTTTGCCTGGCAAGCGCACATATAGCCATTACAGCAATATTTCGGCTCATAATCCCATTCAGTTTCCATTTCCTCATCACATCCAGCACAATACCACTTAGCCATCGCTACCGCCCCTCGCTTTTGCACATAGCGTATTCTTTACCGTTACGCTCGTCTTTCGCTATAACAATCAATTGACCGCTATATTCTTTGGCTCTCAACGATATTTCAGAGTTTAAGCAAATCTCGGTTATCAAATGCAAAGTAGCACTTATCTCGTCTTTTCTATCGCTCATTTTTCATCCTCCGGCTCTGAATTTAAAGCCCACTTCCAGCATTTTAGACACCCATCATACGAACAATCATCTCTATCTTTTAATCCCATATGGCTAGGGCAATCAGTATCAGTGATATATGCAACAACTTTTTCAATAGCCTTATCGTTATACATTACCCGCCCCCCTTTCACACACATAAAACCATTGACACAACTCCCCATCCGCTACACATGCTGCTTTGCAGTCTGTATCAATCATGATGCTTGCCCCTTCTTCCTGCTGAATTCTGCCTGAAGAAGATAATATTGCTCTGCACTAATTTCCTTAACTTCTTTTTCATTCCACTTCTGCCGAGAAGTAAATAACTCAACAAACAGTTCATATGCCGGACACTCCGGTAAAATTTCAAAATACTTCACCGCTAACCCCTCCCCTATGTATAAACCCATCATTTACCGGGCATAATATTACTGAAGCATATACTTATCTCCTACCCTTATTGAGCAAGGCCAATGGCTATGGCCTTGTTCTTTTTTGTTGCTGTCCCCTTAAAGCAAAAAATCAAATTCAGTATCTTCTGTCGGCATCTTTCGCCATTCGTTTATCAGTTCAACTCCTGGGCCATACGTTACTAGATATCCCACATAGCTTGGCTTATAGAATATTACCGGATCTAACTTACCTTTATAAAATCGAAACGTTTCAAGGTTGCATTCAAACAAATCACTGAATTCATAGCCTTTACTTGTCTCCATCCAAGTAGTGAATGCATCAACCTCACTGAGTTGCAGCATGTTCTGTACATCTGTCATATCAATTTACCCTTTCTGAAATAGCTCACAAGCAGGATTGTTCTTGGTCACCTTAACCGCTACCTTACTTGGCTCAACTACCCAATCCGGCGCAACAATCGGGCTTTCAGCCTGATAGCATACAGCAACTTTTACTTTGGAGCCCTTGTAAGTATCGGTATCAAAATGCATGCATTCACCGCACTTTCTATCCATAGCTAATCATCCTTCTTATAATATCCGCACTCGAACCCATCTGCCCGAAGCGGTAAGCCTGGTGCCCAGGGAATGGTTTGTCCCATAATATCGCAAGCATTTTCTAACGAGCCCCATCCTTCGGGCGCTTCAATAATAACCTCGTCATGTACATGCATTACTGTTTTATATCCAGCATAGTCCAACCGGATCATAGCGTCCCGTAAGCAATCTCGCGCTATTGCCTGCACAAGGTTTTCCACAAGTTTGCCACCGTAAGTATCTAAGCGCCTCCACTGCTTGGTAGTTTGGTCCATCCCCTCATAACTAAGCGCTTCTCGGTCAAATTTACCTATCGCTAATCTTGGGCGTACATATGCCAATCGCCGCCCAGATGGCAGATGCGCGAACAACATACCACTTTCATATGAGAAATGGACGCCATGCCGTAAAGCAACCTTTGTTTTATCCTTAACCGCCTTTGTAGCAGCGTCTTCAGTATCGTGCCACAGCTTGGTAATGGCCGGATTAGCAGTACGCCAGGCGCTAACGATTCCGGGTAACTCTTCTTCTGTAAGCCCTTGCTTAAGTGCCCCCATCTTCTCCATAGCCTTTGGTCCGCCCTGGTACCCAAGGGCCAATTCTGCAACCTTACCTTTTTGCCTAAGCGGCGAGTGCTTGTCAATTGACTCAATTGGCACTTTAAACATGGCCGCTGCCGAAGCTTCATAAATTTTGCCGTGAGTATTGAACACATCAAGTCGCCACTTTTCACCTGCCAACCAGGCAATTACCCTGGCCTCTATGGCACTAAAGTCGGCTACTATAAACCGATACCCCTCCTTAGGAACAAAAGCAGTCCGTATTAATTGCGATAAAACACTTTGCACGTTTCCGAATAGTAATTCAATTAATTCATAGTTACCTTCGTGAAGAAGCTGCCTGGCCAGATCCAAATCCGGTAAATGGTTTTGAGGTAGGTTCTGTACCTGGACTAATCTTCCAGCCCATCTGCCGGTTCGGTTTGCCCCATAGAATTGCAGCAACCCCCGCACCCGGCCATCATTGCAAAGAGCGTTTTGCATAGCGGCATATTTTTTTACGCTGGTTTTGGATAGCTCTTGGCATAATTCCAGCACTCTTTTAACTGTCTCGCTATCCGTTTGCTTTAATAGCTCCGGCACTGTTTCTTTGGTCAAAGATTCCACTACCAGGCATTCTTCATCGAATAACCATTCTTTAAGTTGTACCCCGCTATTCGGATTATCCAAACCTGTAAGTTTTATAGCCTCCGCCAATGTCCGGCCCTTGTGCTGCTCATCGCAGGTTATCGCGCGATTGACTAAAGCCGTATCCACTCGGACGCCTCGGTCATTGATTTGTTGATCGAGTAACCACAACCGCCGTTCTTCCGGTACTGGCTGAAACCGTTCCAGTTTCTTTCTTATAGCTCGTTCCGCCTCAACGTCCTGGCGACAGTATTCTTTAAACTGTTCCCACTTGTCCGGCGCGTGTTCTGGCAAATTTCTGGTCCGGCCACCGTTCGTTTTAGTAGGTTTGCATGGAGTGCAAAAATATCTGATTAACGCTTTACCCGTCGCCAGCTTTTTTTTATCGCTGGCCAACCGCATCACATTCCCGACTTGCTCCAATGTGCCGGGTAATCCTAACGTAAGAGCCAGAACTGATGTACAAGCCCAACCGTCTGCGGGTAAAAATCCATTTGTCTTAAAATATTTTGATAAACATATCCGTTCGAATGCCGCATTGTAGGCCGTTTTTAGTATTTGGTCGTCATGTATCGCTTTGATTACTTCCATAGGTAACTGTTCACCCTGTACTAGGTCAATAATTTGTACTGGATCGTCATTCCAGGCGTAGGCGAATAACAGTATTTCAAAATCGGAGTGGTTGGCATAAGCATAAGCGCCGACTTTTTTTATATCGAGCGGGGAATAGGTTTCTAGGTCAATCGCTAAGGTATCCATAATTACAACCAATCCAGCAAATCCGTTTGTTCAGCCTCTTTACGCTTTTTCTTATAACCAACCATATCTACCTTTTGAATAATCCACCCATTGACTGGTTCGCTATTTTCTTCTGGGTTTAATATTGACAGCACTCGACCAGCGCGCGGTTCTCGTTCCCTTATATCGCACACAACCAAATTACCCGGTACTAGATCGATATCCGAAAAGCAGTTATACAGTGATTCTTCTTTAATGTATTCCTCTTTGTACACAACGCCGGGAAAGGCTACGCGTACCACAACCATCGCTTTCACTCCCATCCAGTAAACAAAAGGGCGGTTTTTACGCCGCCCTATGCAGTTCTTTTTTATTAGCTTAGGAAATCGTCTTCCGGCAGATCGTCGCTAAAGTCATCTTCTGGTTTACTCCGTCCGCTGAGCGGCTCACCGTCAGCAAGCTTTTGCACGTTGTTAAGACCAACGCCGATTCCTTTATTTCCTTTTGAACTAAAGGCAAAGAAGTTGACAGCCACTCTAGCGTACATCCCGCTATAAATCTCGCTGGCATCCATGATTGGGTTTAAGTCTTTATCGACAATACCTGGTTTTTGTTTGCTGCTGCAATTGAAATAATAATGTCCAGCGTATTCCGGATGCTCATCTGCTTTTAGATCGCCATCCCGTAAAGGCAACTTCATTTCACCAGGAACCTTCCCTCCCCACTTTTCTACTGCTGCCGGATCTTTCTTTACAGCTTCAACTGCAGCTTTTACTTTTTGCAAGGTTGCTTTATCACTTTTAGGGATAAGTGCCGCCGTCGAGTATTTCATGTCGCCTTTATCGTCAGCTTTCGGGGAAGTTAGATTTGCATAGCTCAGCCTTACTTTACCGGTTACTACCTTTGTAGGAGATTTTGTTTGATCACTCATGTTTAGGTTCCTCGCTCTCAATTTTTATGATTTCCTTTTTCATCGCTCTTGCGATTAACATATACACCGCTACATCTAGGCAGCGTTCTTCGAATTCAGGATCGTTAAGTATGGCATCAGATTTAGCCAAGGTAACTATATGCTTAGTCAAATATGCCATCAGTGTACGGAATTTCGTGTCATATGTTGCCTCGTCAAATAACAATTCTGCTCCTTTGGTAAAGTTGTAAAAGGCATCATCATTAGCCCCATATGATTGGTTTTTCCGGGTAAACAGGCTTTCAATTAAAGCACAATCCCTTTTAATCGATTGAGCAAGTTGCTCTCGGGTCATGTTTCTGCTCTCCTTTCTAACTAAAATCTGCTTGCGCTGAAGCAATCGAACAGATAGCTGACCGTTTATCACTCGCCGGCACCAATACCGGTTTCCCAGGTGGCTTAATAATGTACTCGGCTAGCAATGCGTTGAAAGATTTTTTACCGATCTTATCAGTCATTTTTGTAATACCATAAAGCGACTTTTCATAAATAACCTCATCTTTATAACCCGCTCCAACTAGAATATCCGCGACCTTTTTCTCGTCAGTATATTTGCGATTACTGCGGCCTTCTACCAGTTTCCAGCCCGGCCAGTTTACACCGTGATTTTCTGCCTGATCTAAGGCGTAGGCTTTTAGATCACCGGCCCAAGCCGTTAGCTCATCAATCTTGCCCAGTATTTCGGCAATTTCATCAGCGTTTAAAAGAAAAGGCTCTTGAAAATCATAGGCTGCTAATTCGAGATTCTTTTCTGCTCTAGCCCGACAACTAAACCTAGCTTTGCAAAACTTACAATGATCACCGGCGCAAAAATCGCCTTTACCATCAAAAGCTAATCGGGCTTTAGGTTTAACCTCGTTTTCCCCCCAAGTCAGTAGTTCTTCGGCCTTTAATTCTTCACTGGATACACTATCTAGCCTGGGCTGTACAATAGTCATAGTTATGGCTTGTACATCATAAAGGCAATCAAATTGATTGATAGCGCCTAACCCGTAAAGCCTCATTTGTGTGTTTCCTTCAGCAGATACTGGGACGCCTTTTCCCAGCTTAAGGTCTATTACTTCCACCAGACCATCGGCGATTATAATGGTATCCCCTGTACCAAACCCATCGGGTACCCAAGGACTGAAGTCCAATCTTTGCTCTAAAAGAATAACCGCATCTTTACTAATTGCTTTCGCTGCATTAACTTTTTCAATGACTAAATCGACGTAAATTTGAATGCTATCAGTTAGTTCCTGTGTATAAAAAGAATTATTTTTCAAAAGTTTAATCTGTGCGTCGAATGCTTTGTTGCTTACCATTCCAAAGCATTTACGAAGGTAAAGTTCAGCAAGAGAATGTCCAAAACTACCTTCGGCAGCATAAGAGCTTTGCTCGTCAGGAAATTCTTTTTCTAGCTGAGCGCTGGGAGGGCAACTCATCCAGCGCTTACTTCCTGATGCACTTAATTTCGCATGTGCTGCCATTATCCTAACTCCAAAGCGGAGGTCATCAGCTCGCCGTATTTTTCTTCTGGGACATCGGTCAGTTTGCTAAATCCTAAATTAGTAAGCAATCCTTTGACTTTTGCTTGCTTGCCGCTCTTGGCTAACTCCTGGAGTTTAGCCCGTACTTCCACAAGAGTATATGTAGGAGCTTTTGGCTCTTCCTGTTCTGGCTGCGGCTCTTCCACTGGTTCTGGTGCTATTTCAACAGGAGCAGTTGGTTCGGGCTCAAGTTCAGCTTTTTTTGATTGAACAGCTTTATTGCTACGGCTGCGGGTTGGTTTTTCGGGTTCTGGAACCGCTACAAGCTCCGCCGCATTTGTTACTGGCACAGCAGCCAGCTCCCGTGCTGCTCTTAATGCCTCCTCAGCGGAATCGGCTTCTATATTGATATAAACTTTTGTCATCTCTGTTCTCCTCCTAAATTTGACGGCATCAGTATGCCGTGATATTATTAAATCGACATTTTTTTAGCAGCCGTTTTTACGGCTCCAAGTCGCCTGCCAGGGCGGCTTTTTATTTTTGCTATTTCTTTTTCGTACGTTCGAATTTTCCGTAAGTATTTTTTTATTGCCTGGATATCATCAACAACTGTAATTAACCATTTGTAACCTGCATATTGCCATTGCAGTCCTGCCAGTTTTAGCGCGTCGCGCTGGTTCATGGCAACCGCCCCAGCAAATACGCAAATAATAAATGCCCTGTAAAATACCAAGCTGCAAAAATAAATGTGCATACTGCTAATAAGTCAATTAACCCTTCCAGCGTCCAGCGCCGATCTTCATCGTCATTCATGGGTTTCACCTCCCTCTAAAAATTGTTGGTATAAAACCCTGCGGTATTGGATATACATAAACTGCAGAGGTTTATCCATTTTTAAGTTTGACAGCGATTTTTTTACCAGGGCCGTTGCCCCGGTTACAGGAAATTATTTCCTCCCGTCGAAAATTGGGATTTGAGGGGAGGCGATTAAAAAATATGCAAATTGAAAGATATAAAGAGGCTTGTCAAATACTTGCAGAAATTCGTAAAAATCCTTCACACTATTTAATAATTCATTATTCATGTGAGAGCTTAGGTGATTTACCCAACGGATCTTCTCCAAGAATTACTTCTATCGCGATAAGATATGTTGAGAACGGACAAACCGATTCGTTTTCTATCCATAAAGCTGCCGAACGAAAGGGGATATCTTTAGACGAAATTAAGCAGCATTATAACGATTTGGAACTAGATATGCTGGAAGAATACATGGAATACATCGCGCAACATCATAATTTCATTTTCATTCATTGGAATATGCGCGATATAGGGTATGGCTTTAAGGCAATTGAGCATCGCTTTATGGTTCTTCAAAATAAGAAAGGTAAAACTGCTCTTCCACAAAAAATTCCTGATACTTGTAAAATTGATTTGTCACTTCTATTTGTAAAAAAATATGGTGGCCGATACATCGGAGATCCTAGAATAGTAAAATTGATTGAAAAGAATGATCTGAGACCAAAAGACTTCCTAACTGGAAAGAACGAAGCCGAGGCATTCGATAAACAAGAATACATTAAGTTACATTTATCAACACTGAGTAAAACCCGCGTGTTTGATACTTTTCTATCGCTAGCAATCGACAACACCCTTAAAACTAATTCTTCATGGATTCAAACCCATGGTTATTCTCCACAAGCCCTTTGGTCATTAGCCAAGGAAAAATGGTATATGGCTATTGGGTTATCAATTATTACCATGATTCTCACTAAATTATGGGATAAGTTTTTTGGGCTATAATAAACTAATTAGTTTACTGGCTAGCCATCCCATCAAACACAGCCTGACAGTTCTAATTAACTTTCCTTCATAAAAACCACCCGTAAACTCCAATAAAATATTTACACATACTACAGCAAGTATGATCTCGATATCAGACGTATTTACCTCCCCCTCACGCGGCCCCTGAAATTACGCCTCTCATCTATTTTGATTTTACAATCCCCTTTCTTGCCGCCATTCGTTTCTCAAGTCGCTGGTAATATCCGTTTTTGTCAAAACAATTCGGGCAGAACTTACGTCCATTCTCGCGGAATCGTTTTTCATCACCAGTTCCAATCGGCCAAAAGCACCCAGCACAGAATCCGGAATAACCTTGTATTTGCATCAGATTTCACCTCCCCTCACGCCGCCCCATACTTAATCGCCATTTCTTTCACTATCGCGACGTAGCCCTCAATCAGCTTCTTATCGTCGCCGATTACGTCCAGGGGATTAAGCTTGTCCCTCTTGGATTTGCAAACGCCCTCGCTTGCCAGCCGGTTGCGTTTGTTGGTTAACCGGGTTTCGACGCTTACCCCGAATCGTTTGTTAAGCAGATCATAACTTTCTTTACGCAAATCCCTGATATGATCGTTGCCACCTAATTTTTGAGCCATCTTGGTAATCAATAACGAGCTGTCCTTACGCCAGTCATGGGGATTAAGTGCCACCACATCGCGGATGCCTTGCACCTCGCTAGATAACTTCAAAATTCTTTGTTCCTGGTCGGCTGCTTGCTGGGCCACTGCTGCAAGTATTTGGGCTTGGGTTAATGTGGGGAGTGGGCTAATACCGTATGTACCTGTCTTTCGAATTTCAGGAAGAATCTCGTCTGCAACTTTAGCTTGAAATGCTTCGGCAGCTTCATTTTTTGCTTTCATTGCCAGCCGGTAGAAGATATTTTCGGGGATGAAAACGTCTTTCCCAACTTGTTGGGAACCACCGTCGCAACTTGTTGCGATGAACCCAAAACCTTCTAAATATCCTTTTACTGTACGCCACCGAATTGTTTCATTACCGCTTGCGGCAATTTCAGTAAACCCTAGCCCCCTCGCCACATCTTCTAAATTCAAATGTGCCGTTCCGTGTTCGTCTATAAACCCTCGGACACCGGAAATCGTGATTAAGTCGCTCATCTTTTTTACACTCCTCTCCTCTAACCATTTTGTTAAGCTTGTCCAACTCTGCTGTGCCGGAAGGCTATCCGGCATTTGTTCTCCTTGTCAACCTTGCTTCTCTTCGTCTAACCATTTTGTTATTTGCCAGCCAATGAAGCGGATTTGGCGGCGAATTTTTCGAAAAGGAATCTGGTTTTCACGTACCATCCTGTAGACCGTCTCGTCACTAACTTTTAGTATTTCGGTAAGATCTTGGACTGTTAACAGTCTTTCAACTGGCATAGCAACCTCCTATTTGGTATTTTGTGTCTTTTTATGACACGCAAATTCAAAAAAATTTTCATAGTCTACTTTAAATAGTTTGCTTAAAAGCATTATCTCATCAAGATAGAACCTTGTTTTTCCATTTTCTTTTTTCTGATAACCCGTTACAGATAAGTGTAATGCTTCAGCAGTTTCTTTCTGCGTCATATCTGCGTTAATTCGAGCCGCCTTAATAGTAATAGTCATATATTTTCTCCTCCCTTCCTGCGTGTCTTTAAATGACACCTAAATAATAACATACATTTTTTTCCTTAGTCAAGAACAAAAAAGACACAAATAAATATTTTTGTTGTTAAAAGTGTCTTTTTTGTGTATGCTATAAATGTACAAATTAATAGGGTGTGGTGAGAAAGATGATTAGCAACAATGAATCTAAATTGTTTTATTTAGCTATTGGGAGAAACATAAAGAAGTATAGAGACCTAAGAAACTATAGTTTACAGATATTGGCTGAAAAGGTCGGTCTAACAAAGAAAACAATCCAACGATATGAAAATGGCGAGATAAAAATTGATATGGATCGCTTATCCGAGATTACTCAAGCATTAAACGTCGATATGTCACAAATGTTAGAAGGCGCTCATGCTTTTTTGGGCATAGAAATATCTGACATCGAAACTGTTCGCGTTCCAATCGTCAAAAAAATGTCTTGCAATAATAACATCACAGCATACGAGGAAATCGAAAAATATGAACCAACGCCAAAGACCTGGCTGAGCGATGCCGAATGCTTTTATTTAACCGCCCAAGGTGATAGCATGGTTAACGCCCGTATACAAGACGGCGACCTTGTTCTTGTTCGTAAACAGTTCGAAGTAAAAGATGGAGAAATAGGTGCTGTTATTATCGATAACACTATTTATCTAAAACGTATTTATAAAAGTAACGGAACTTTAATTCTACAATCAGAAAACCCCAAATATGCGCCTATTGTTGTTAATCTCAAAAATGAGAATAATGTTCACGTGATCGGCAAGCTAATAAAGATAATAATAAACGTCTAACTGAAAGGAAGACAAAAATGAGCATTCAAAAGAAAGGTGACATTTATTATGTTGTATTGATGTATTACGACGAAAAAGGAAAAAAGAAGTACAAATGGCATAAGTCTGGAACTTCTAGTAAAGAAGCTGAAAAATTAGAAAGATCATTACGAACAGACATAGACCGCGGGGTTCTGATTTTATCAAATAAAACAACCCTGAAAGATTATTTAAATAAGTGGATCGACGTTGCTATTAGGCCAGAGCGCAGACCATCAACTGTCGCTAATTATGAAAGCCATATAAAGAACATCGTTAAAGGACTAGGCTCAGTAGATTTAGCAAAGTTGACACCAATAAAAATACAAGAATATTTGAATAGCGAACTTAAACGCCCTATTCAATCAAAAAGCAAACCTCCTGAAGAATTAAAACGAAAAAAGAAAGCGGTAAAAGAAAACTCTGACGAATCAAAGGCGAAAAAGCAAAAGCTGGTTTCTCCTACGACAGTCAGAGCACAATATAGTCTTTTATCCGATGCTCTTGGACGAGCTGTAAAATGGGGGATTATCGCAAAAAATCCTTGTGAAGCTGTTGATCCACCACAAAAAAATAAAGCCCATGCAAATGCCTACACTCCTGAAGAAGCAGACTTATTGATTAAGGCAATAGAAGACACGCACGTTAAATTGCCAGTCCTTCTCGGACTATTATGTGGTCTTCGGCGTGGCGAAGTTTGTGGGCTACGATGGGAAGATATCGATCTAGATAAAAAAACCGCTAATATACGTCATAGCCTTGATAGAATGACTAAGGCATCTGCCATTGAGCTAGAAAAAAAGGACATTATTGTTTGGTGGGGTTGTGAATCTAAAGACAATAAATCAGTGTTAGCTCTTGGTCCAGTAAAAACAGATGAATCTGAAAGCGATATACCTTTACCAGGATTACTTATTCCGGTTTTAAAATCCGAGAAATTAGCCCAAAAGAAAAATAAGCTAGAATTGGGACAAGCTTACAACGATACTGGGTTTGTATGGTGCTGGGAAGATGGTTCACCCCATGATCCCGATTACCTGTACCACGAATTTATTAAATTGCTTGAGCGGTATGGTTTACGCAAAATCCGTTTTCATGATCTCCGGCATACACATGCAACATTATTGCTTCGCCAAAAGGTAGACATTAAAATAGTTAGTAAAAAGTTGCGGCATACTAAAGCGTCATTTACCGCAGATGTTTACCAGCACGTTCAGGAGGACATGCTTAGAGATACCGCCGATGCAATGGATGAGTTATTTAAAACCAAATGATTTTTTATTTTTGCACTTGGATTAGAAAATAGATTAGAAAATAAAAAAGCGGCTTTGCAAAGAACCTGCAAAACCGCGAATTTACTGGTGGAGATAAGCGGGATCGAACCGCTGACCTCTTGAATGCCATTCAAGCGCTCTCCCAGCTGAGCTATACCCCCATTGTCTTACCGACAATGACTATTATATAACACTAGGATAGGCACTGTCAACAATCTACTCGACTTTTATGTCTCCAGTTTTTGTAATCCTATTATTATACTAGCGTAGATAAGTCCACCCTTCTCGTTGTTCCACTGCACCATCCTTCAAAAGCAATCCCAGTGCTCGTTTAAACGCGGCCTTACTAATATTGAACTTATCTTTAATCACCTCAGGCGAAGTATCATCACTATATGGCATTTTGCCGCCCAGTGAATTAAGAACTCCCAAGATTGCCTCGGCATCAAGACTTATCGCAGTTTCCTTCACTGGCCGCATTGAAACATTAACTTTACCATCTTCCCTGACAAATGTTACCCTAGCAGTAATCTCTTCACCTACTTTAGGCTTGACTAAAATTTCATCCCGATGCAAAAAGGCAAGATGACGTTCCTGAGTAAAGATGAAGGCACCATCCTCGGTATAATTATAAACCGAGCCGGTAACACTATCGCCTACCTTGATACCATCAGCCGGTTTAGCAGCCTTTCGCAGTTCTTCATCTACATCCATTGTCACCGCAAGACGGTTAGATTTGTCGCGATACAATTTAACCCAGACTTTTTCACCGCGCCGAATCTTACCGCGCATTTCAGCAAACGGCATAAAAACGCCCCGTTCAGCGCCAATATCTACAAAGGCACCATCGTTAGTCTGATTGATAACCGTCACCCGCGCTACCTGACCTTCGCGCATCTGTGGCAATCGCATGCTTGCTGTCAGACGTCCTTTAGGATCATGGTAGAGATAAACCGTAACCATATCACCAATACCCACATCTTGGACCTGCTGCGCTTTATGAAGTAAAATATCATCGGTGGTACGTCCGGTGCCAGCGTCCAAAAAGGCACCCAATTCACTTGTTCTCGCCACCTTGAGCGTTACTATATCTCCAGGCTTCATCGTTTTCATATCACCTACTCCGTATATGTATAAGACTTAGCATCGCCCCACAACTGTTCGAGATTATAAAAACGTCGGTCATCATCAACAAAAATATGGGCTATGCATTCTCCATAATCCAAAAGAATCCACCGGGCCTCACGATAGCCTTCTTTGTGCAGCACCTTGATCCCTAACTCCTCTAACTTTTCCTCAATATTATCGGCAATTGCTTGGACCTGGGTAGTAGAATTGGCGCTGCAAATAACAAAATTATCAGCAATCAACGAAACCCCCTCCAAATCTAATATTACAATGTCCCAAGCTTTTTTGTCACTGGCAGCTGCCGCAACCAATTCAGCCATATTAGAATCGGTCATGCTTTCCCTCCTGTTAAAAATCCATACTACATTAATTATTTTCATTACTATAATATTCTATTCTTCCAAACCGCTTCCATTTCCTTCACATAACAACAATGATAGGCTAACACAAAAGATTTACTGACCTAAAAAATAAAAGACTCGGCAAAAGCCAAGTCTTTTCCTTGACACAGTTTATTCTCTTTGAATAGCGCGAGAATCTTGTTTTTTCTATTTGCTGCTAACACTTGTTTGCTTAGCAGTCAAATCTTCTGCATTAAGAAACATAGCCTCCACCATTTTTTTTGTCCGGTCTGAGTCGGGAACCCAATAGCCAAAGCTGTCCTTAGCTGAAAAATCACCTGGCAACAATTCAGTATGGAAGTTCGAAGCGTCCTTCATTCCAATAAGTGTGTTCGCCAGTTTTATCATTGTCAGCTTAGGCATATCTGTTGTGACATACTGCCGCAATGTTGAAGTTAGTGCTGGAAGCTTCAGAATAGTACCAAACGAAAACATTTCGTCACGCAATGCTTTCAAGAAACGCTGCTGACGTTGAACTCTGCCGATATCGCCCAATTCATCATGCCTAAACCGCACATACTCTCCTGCGCTTAGTCCGTCTAAATGCTGAAGTCCTTTTGAAAGATGAATACTCAAGTTGGCGTAAGGATCATCATAATCCATATCGTTCTCAACATACAAATCAACACCGCCAAGGACATCAACAGCGTCAATAAATCCCTGCCAGTCCAAAACAGCGTAATAGTTAATCGGAATATGCAAAAACTCCTGAACGGTACGCACCGAAAGTGCCGCTCCACCATAGGCAAAGGCATGGGTAATTTTATCATACCCTCTATGTCCAGGGATAATTACCCTAGTATCTCGCGGAATAGACAGCATATTTACTGTACTATCCTGCGGATTTATACTAGCTACAATCATAGTATCCGAGCGCTTTGGAGCCCCCGGATTATCGACATCGCCATCATCAACACCCAGGATCAGGATATTAATACGCTTGTTAATAGTATTATCCGCATTGGAACCTGGTACACCAGACGAAGCAGCAGTAGTATTAAACAGGTTATTATAAGCATAAACAGCAACACCAGTCATTGCCACCAACATCAATATAAACAAAAATAACACCAGAAGCACGCGTAACCAGCGCACCTTCCGGCGCGGAACTGACCTATAAGATTCACAGCGCATAATCACCCTCCCCTCTCCAAGAGCTATGCAATAATACCTATTATTGCATATTTTTTTGCATCAGCAATGCATTACGTCCATTTAATGCATCCTGATGAATTAACCCCTGATTAGAAATCAAGTATAATATCGTATTGTCATAAGCCGCTAATACAGCGTCGCTTAAATCGCTCCAAGCTAAATCTCTTAGTTTACCAACTCCCGGAAAATCCCTTCCCGGTTCAATAAAGTCCGCCAAAAAAATAATCTTATCCAACAGCTCCATTTCAATACCGCCAACAGTATGCCGGGAAATAGCCTGACAAATTCCATCATCCTCAATCCCATAATCTCGTCTGGCAACAATCGCCCCCACTGGAGCGTGCAATAATACTGGTTGACATTTTTCGATATCATTCAACACTATACCAGAGTTTTCGGCTATTTTCAACAGGATGTTGCTGGTCATTTCCCGAGCACAGTCATGTAATAGACCAGCTAGCCTAGCTTTTTCTATATCTGCGCCATAACACCCAGCAAGAGCTACTGCTGTCTCACTTACACCAACAGAATGTTTTAGTCTCTTAGCCGAGAGACTTTTTCCCAATTTAGCGTATATTCCATTCATCATCTTTTTCACCCACATTTTCAATTCGTGAAAGCCATCTATACTCCTCCGTGTAAAATAAGGTCCTTTACCTTTTTTATTACTCAACATAAAAATAAAATGCCTCCTAATATTAGGAGGCATCAAAGCTCATCACCACTATCCCTGTCGGGGTTTAGCTTCATTAACGACCACCTGACGGCCGCCAAAATCCGAGCCATTCATTGCCGAAACCATTTTGTCCGCATCCGAATCATCGACTTCGACAAATCCAAAACCTCTTGATCTTCCTGTTTCTTTATCGGTAATAATCCTACTGGAAATGACTGTGCCATAAGACCGGAACGCATCCGTCAGATCATTCTCCGTAGTACCCCAAGGTAAATTACCGACATAGAGAGTTTTCGCCACAAGAAATCACCTCTCTTTCCCCGTCATCTCAACGATTCACTTACACCAACATTATCTGCAATTTCACATTACTTATGCCTGCCTTTATTTGGAGAAAGAAAGATAATAGTCCAGCGCCAATCTCACGCATAAATTATTTATTGCACATACATTTTATCAGTCTTCAAAATATGGCTACCTATCCATTTGGCAACAAAATCCAAAAGCTCAAGCAAATACAAATTTTGGTTATTATCAATTTTACTTAAATCAATATTACTAATCTTAGCAACAAAATCATCATGCTCAACTTTATGGGACAGAAGTTTACCATAACCAATGTTCTTCATATAATCCTCTTCTGAGGCAAAATGGTATATCGTATAATCTTTTAGCTCTTGTAGGATATCAACAATCTTGTCATACTTATCAGTTATCAGCTCGTTCCTAAGCAATGCGGATGCCCTGTCTGCAATATCCATAAGCCTTTGGTGCTGTTCATCAATTATTTCTATACCAAGTCGGTATTCTTCTTTCCATAAAGGCATCTTCCTACCCTCCTACGTATTTTGTCAAATAATCATAACTATTTATAGATTATTAATTTCTATATATTTTTTTCCATTCCTTCATTATGTTGCATTAAAAATAAAAACAATTTCAAAAAAACATATAGAAATACGTCGAAAGACAGAAAGTGTCTCCATCTTCTTTTTGCCAGCACCGATGTTTAAAGATACAAGCCTTCCTTCATTATATAACTCTCCACATTCTCAGGTACAATGTATTTGATTGACCGTCCTCTTTTCACCCGGTCACGGATATCGGTAGCTGAAATTTCAAGTTCTGGAGTCGTTAAGCGAAAGATACGATCTCGCCCCTTCTCGCCAAAATAATTTATTACACTATCTAAATCACTATTGCACCCTGGGCGCGTCGCTGCTACAAAATAACATAAATTCAAAATTTCACTGACATTCTCCCAGGTCGTCAACTCGCCAATTGCATCAGCACCGGTAATAAAATAAAACTCTGTCTTATCACCATACTTGGCATTTAACGCTCGAACAGTATCAACTGTATAAGATGGCCCCGACCGATCAAGTTCTATTGAAGAAACAACAAAATTCGGATTAGAACAAGTTGCCATTACCGTCATAATATAACGGTGAATAGCAGGTGTAACATTTAGTTCTTGCTTATGCGGTGGGTTAGCAGCTGGAATAAATATAACCTTATCAAGACCGTATTCAACACGTACCGCTTCAGCAGTTACTAAATGACCAACATGGATCGGGTCGAAGGTACCACCCATAATCCCCGTTTTACGTTTATTTACCATCAACCTTTTCCCCAGTCTATCATCAATGCATATATATTTTTACTTATTATACCAAACACCGACAAATAATAAAAGTCTAGCCTCCAACCAGTACATTTAACTTACAAACGCTATCGCCGTACGAACACGTCGTTTACCGTAGTAAGTCCAAAGCTATGCGTACCATCGCCATTACTGCCGCAATAATTACCGCAGCCCGAATGTAATCTGCCATGTCACGCCGCGCTTTCTCAGTTTTCAAATAATTCAAGATAGCGTAAAAATAGCCCACACTAACCCCTCCACACCTTGTCATTAGCATTATTCTGTATAATTAATCAGCTATTCATACCGTAAAAAGCACCCCTTAGAACTCACTTGTTCCAAGAGATGCTCCTCCAAACTGATATTTAGCTCATCTGACATTACAACAAAAAATAACTGTCTCTAATCAAATTCGCTTTATACCAGCAGCACCATATTATCACGATGAATAACTTCATCATACAGCTTAATGCCAAGAATATCGGCAATCTGGTTAGTATGAACTCCCATAATCCGCCGGATTTCATCGGCGCTGTAGTTGGAAAGACCTCTGGCAAGTTCCCGTCCCTCTATTGAGAGAATACGTACAGTATTGCCATGTTCAAAGTCTCCCGCCACCGTAGTTATACCTGCAGCTAAAAGACTCGACCCGCCGTTTAAAATAGCTTTCTCGCATCCCTTATCCACCGTCACTGTGCCAGATACCCGATTGCCAAATGCCAGCCAACGTTTACGAAACTCTAGACTACGTTCCTTAGGCCAAAAAATCGTCCCAAATTCCGCACCGGCCAAAATATCCCTGATAATTCCGTCACGGCCTCCAGAAGCAATAATCATCGTCACTCCGGAGTTTACTGCAATCTTGGCGGCTTGAATCTTGGTATACATACCGCCGGTTCCCTGCTTTGACCCAGGTCCCCCAGCCAGTGCTTCTACATCAGGGGTAATATCGAATATTTCCGGCAAAAGTCGCGCAGCCTCATCACACTGGGGATTACCAGTATAAAGGCCGTCAACATCAGACAAGATAACAAGTAACTCAGCGTCGATAATGCTAGCTACCATCGCTGATAAAGTATCATTATCACCAAACTTTAGTTCATCTACTGCCACAACATCGTTCTCATTAATAATTGGAATAACACCCATTGCCATTAGTGTGATCAATGTGTTACGAGAATTAATACAGCGTTTACGATGATTCGAATCCTCCCTGGTCAAAAGTACCTGAGCCACCACTTGGCCATATTCAGCAAACAGTTTTTCATAAGTCTGCATCAAAATACCCTGGCCAACTGCAGCAGCAGCCTGTTTTTCAGGTATGGTTCTAGGTTTCTCTTTCATCCCGAGTCGATCCATCCCAGCTCCAACAGCACCTGAGGTAACAAGTATAAGCTCTTTACCCTGGTTCGACAAATCAGATATCTCCCGAACTAGCCTCTCCAGTCGCAGCAAATTCAATTTGCCAGTGCTATGCGTTATCGTACTTGTTCCTACCTTGACAACTATTCGCTTAGCATCCGCTAGATCGCTTCTGGCAACCATCTACTTCTCCCCCGTTAACTCGGCAGCTCAATTTTCGGTTTTTCTGGATGACGCCGGTACAAAAGACCGTTTCGCCCGATCACCTGTACTAGCTCAGCTTGCACCGCCCTGCCTAATTGCTCAATAAACACCTTCGGCTCCTCAGGGCTGTTCTTCAGCACCCGTACCTTTATCAATTCCCGAGCAGCAATTACCGCCTCCGCACTAGCAACAACGCTGGTTGCTAAACCAGCTTTTCCGATCTGAATAACCGGTTCGAGTTCACTTCCGAGTGCTTTTAAATAGCTCTTTTGTTTTGATGTCAACATAAAAAATTAAGGTGCCTCCTAGTCCTTAAACTCAAATTCCATATCCCGGATACGCACCGTATCTCCCTCTTTAATGCCTGCCCTCCGCAGTGCTTGATCGATATCCATTTTGCGCCAGACTACCTGGAAACGACGAAGTCCCTCATCATTTGCAAAATTAGTCATCGCCACCAGCTTCTCGATTCCCTTACCAGCAACGACAAATCCTCCATCGTCTTCGCGGCTAATAGTAAATTCATCTTCCGGTTCGGCCTCAAAAACCACCGTATCGACAATCTCAGGTTCTTCGCGTCCAACTTCAGATAAAAGCTTAGCTGCACGCTCCATAAGTTTTTGCAAGCCTTCACCGCTAGCCGCCGAAACCGGAAAGACTTCTCGGCCATCTTTTGCAAGATATTCAGCTACTTTTGCAAAATTCTGCTGTGCTTCAGGCAAATCCATTTTATTAGCGGCAATAATTTGCGGTCTAGTTGCCAATCGCGCATTATAAAGCTTTAGCTCATCATTAATCTTGTGATAATCTTCAATCGGATCTCGGCCTTCCATCCCCGACACATCCAAGACATGCACAAGTACCCTGGTCCGTTCAATATGGCGAAGAAAATCCTGCCCCAATCCCTTCCCCTCATGAGCCCCTTCAATCAAACCAGGAATATCAGCAAGCACAAAGCTTTGCCCTTCCCTAAGACTGACAACTCCAAGCACCGGGGAAAGAGTAGTAAAATGATAAGCGGCAATCTCCGGTTTAGCAGCCGAGACCATAGCCAAAATGCTGGATTTACCGACACTTGGATAACCTACCAATCCAACATCGGCCAAAACTTTGAGTTCAAGTTGTAGTGCTTTTTCAACTCCCGGTTCGCCATTTTCAGCCATAGTAGGTGCTCGATGAACACTAGACACAAAACGGGCGTTACCCCGTCCGCCGCGCCCGCCTTTGGCAACTACTAATTCCTGGCCATTAGCAGTTAAATCTCCCAATACCTGACCTGTAGCCTCATCTTTAACCAACGTTCCCGGTGGCACTTTAATATAAAGCTTCTCACCCTGCCGTCCATGCATATTGCAGGTCTGGCCGTTCTCCCCAGCCTCTGCCTTAAATTTTCGTTTGTAGCGAAAATCAATAAGCGTATTTAGATTTTCATCAACCACCAAAACGACATCGCCGCCACGCCCCCCGTCGCCGCCGCTAGGTCCCCCCTTGGGAACATACTTTTCCCTGCGAAAACTTGACATGCCGTTACCGCCATTCCCAGCTTTCACACTAATTTTCGCTCTGTCAATAAACATAATCGAAACTCCTTAGACTAACAATTAGTCATCACTTATCAATCACACTATTATGTAATATACGCCTTCTGGCAAGCTTTTATTTATCGTTTCAAAAGCCTTCAACATATTACAACATATTACACCAGCTTTTTACTTGGCCCGGCATTTAGACTGCCCGCGCTCCACAAGAGGATCAGACAACAAAGCGGGGTCCTTGGCAAGATCCTCCATATATTTCAGTGCGTTATCTACGCGTTTCAATTCCAATAAAGCATGTATTACCTGGATATGGTTAATGAATTGATGACGTTGAGCACTAAGTGCTCTTTCCACTTCTTCACACACCGGTTTAACCATGCGCGTTTTCCTCCCTTAAGGGCAATAGTTATAAATTCGCGTCATAGGCCCAAAATCCTGTTAGATAGGCAAAAAAAATGCCTGCGGCGACATGCCGCAGGCCCATTATTCACTACATAATCGCCTCTTCTAGCGGATAAACACAGATCTGGCGGTTTTGACGGCCTTTACGCTCAAAAGCAACACGACCAGCAATTTTGGCGAACAAAGTGTCATCCTTGCCAATACCGACATTCAAACCAGGATGAAAATGGGTCCCCCGCTGACGAACCAAAATGCTTCCTGCAGTCACAACTTGTCCTTCATGACGCTTAACACCAAGCCGTTGGGATGCGCTGTCACGACCATTACGCGAACTGCCAACCCCTTTTTTATGAGCAAACAATTGCAGATCAAAATTAAACATTACTTTCACCTCCTGTGTTCGACGATATGAACACCGTTCGGACTTATTTTCGCAATTTCCACTAAACCAAGAAGCATTGTCTCTAATACAGCACCAGTTAAATCGTCAGGAGCTGCGCTAAGTTCCATAACCAAATTTCCTTCGGCAATATCAAGGCTAAATTCCCGGCCAAGATACCGCTCCAGTCCAAGCACCGCCGTCTGTGTCAAGGCAGCCACGGCTGCACAAACAATGTCCTTTCCGTGTGGTGCTGTATTAGCATGGCCACTAGCCGAAAACCCGATTATTTCCCTGGCGGCATTACGATTAATTACAATATTTATCATGGCCTAAGCTTCAATTTTTTCAATAACCACTTTCGTAAACGGCTGACGATGCCCCTGACGCTTGCGGTAATTAGACTTAGCCTTATATTTAAATACCAGAATCTTTTTCCCCTTGCCCTGTTCCATCACTTTGCCAGTTACCTTAGCCCCAGCTATAACTGGTTGACCAAAAGTAGCTTCACCGTCTTTTACCACAGACAGTACACGGCTAAACTCAACAGTTTCGCCTTCATTTAGTTCAAGTTTTTCTACAGTAAGCACATCACCTTCGCTAACGCGATACTGCTTACCGCCGGTTTCAATTATTGCGTACATTGTTTTTACACCTCCCTGTCAATGGTACTCGCCGAATGCGGTACTCTTATCAGCATTCAAACGTAAAACTAGTCCAAATGCCTTAGAGCTTTTACCTTACCTTCTTCGAGCGGTTTGGGATACCTTTATAGGCACTAACCTACAAGATAGAATTTTATCATATGGTCTAATATTTGTCAATAAACTCTTCGATTTCTACTCCCGTCCATGTAAAATCGTATAAGCCTCACTGTTCATTGTTGAAACAGCCTCCACTATTAGAGACCTGGCAAATTCCGTAACCAACCGTTTTACTTCTGGCTTGAGCACCTCTGCAACCTGTGGATGAACTTGAACAACAATCTTTCCTCGCAATTTCCCAAGAGCTGATAATTGCCTTATTTCCCTTATCACACCGCTCACCACCGTTTGCGGCGACAAGACATGACCACGCCCGGAACAACATGGACATTCGGCATAAAGCATTGCCTCCAGATCTTGGCGTACCTTCTTGCGTGTCATTTCTACTAATCCAAGCTCAGTAATCCCGAGTAAGCTTGTCCGGGTGCGATCATATTTCAAGCTGTCGTTTAGTCTCGCCAAGACCGCCTGACGGTGATCCTCCGTATTCATATCAATAAAATCAATAATAATAATGCCACCGATATCCCGCAAACGGAGTTGATGGGCAATTTCCGCTGCAGCCTCAAGATTAGTATGAAGTATTGTATCAGCAAGATTACTCTGCCCTACATACTTACCGGTATTTACATCAATAGCCGTTAAAGCTTCAGTACGATCAATAACTAAATAGCCGCCGCATTTTAGCCATACCCGCCGCTCTGACAATTTGGCTAACTTGCCGTCAATGCCATAACGAAAGAAAAGCGCCTCCCGCCCGGTATAAAGTTCTAGTCGTTCCACTAGTTTAGGCTCTGTAAAATTCAAAAGTTCTTTTACTCGCCCATAAGCCTCACTATTGTCAATAACAAACCGTTCAACATCGTCACTAAAATAATCGCGAACAAGTCTAATAACAAGATCTACATCCCGGTAAAGAAGCGTAGGAGCTTTCACCCTCTTAGCCCTTGCTACCAGAGTTCGCCACAAATTGCTTAAATACTCACAATCCCTCTGAATATCATCCTCGCTCTTTCCTTCTGCCACAGTGCGAACAATCAATCCCATCCCCGGCGGTTTAAGCTTTTCCACCACTGCGCGAAGTCTTGCACGCTCCGCTTTATCCCCAATCCGCCGCGAAACACCAATATATTCATATGTTGGCATTAAAACTACATAACGCCCCGGCAACGTTACCCTAGTCGTCATACGTGGTCCTTTTGTTCCTATCGAATCTTTAGCCACCTGGACAATAATCTCCTGGCCAACAGTTAACCCGCTTCCCCCCTTTTTTTCAGATAATTCGCCAGCATAAAGGTAACCGTTCCGCTCCCGACCGATGTCAATAAAAACAGCCTGCATGCCAGGCAAAACATTCTGAATCCTACCTTTATAAACATTGCCAACAATATGGCCGTTTTCAGTCCGTTCCACAGCCACCTCAACTAGTTCACCTTCTTCAACAAGAGCCATCCTAGTCTCCTCTGGCATACTATTGACAAACATCATCTTGGCCACGATTCTTTTTACCTCACATTTCCATCGGCGATAACCGTTCGTGATCAATTTGAACATAGAGGCCACTGCGCTTAATAAGCGCAGCTTCAAAACTACCAGGAAAAGCGAAATCCTCCACCAGCACCTTTAACACTTCACTTGGTTTGACACTGCCCTGTGGTGTAATCCACACCACCATTGAAAGCTCGGCCCCTTTCGGGCCAACTACAACCTCAACAGCTTCAGCAATGTATTTTTTTATATCAATCTCACGGTTGCCTTTTGGATTTTCCTTAACATATAGCACAGTTTCAGTCCTATTAAACCTCGAAACAGCATCTTTAGCAACATATTCCATCTGGTCTCCATGCCACGGCATCACAATCTTGTAAACCGCCAAATTGACCATCGCCATAAGCGCCTTTTGCTTACCAACAACTTCTTTCACACGCTTAATAGCAATTGTAGGCGGCAACTGGTGTGCTAATGCAGCGAAAACTTTTTCTGCAGAAACAGGCTTTGACAGCTCTACTTCCATATACTCAGCCTCGCTTGTTACCCCCACCGATAGCGCCGAAGCAAAAGACATCTTCATATGTGGGTTAAACCCCTCTGAATAAGCAACCGGCATTTTTGATCGCCGTAAAGCTCGCTCCATTGTCCTTGCGTAATCAAGATGGGAAATATATCGGATTTCTTCCCCTTTAGTAATCTCCAGTCGTAACTTTGTCATTACGCCCTTCCCCCCAGTCAATAACTTCTACACCCAACCCTGAGCAAACGCCGCAGTCGCCGCACATACCTCGGCGACAATCAACGGTAAGACCTCCAGCCAATGCCGCTCTATATTCTTGCAGCAAAAATTCTTTGTCCACTCCAGAACTTAAATGATCCCACGGCAATACTTCATTATGTTCCCGGTCACGCAGGGCATAAAATGCCGGGTCAATCCCTGACTGTCGAAACGCTTCCTGCCACACATCGAACCTAAAATGTTCCGACCAACCGTCAAATTTTGCACCTTGCTGCCAGGCAGAAAGCAACACCTTACCTAGTCTTCGGTCGCCACGAGCAAACACACCCTCCAGAAAGCTGACCTTAACATCATGCCAATTGAACGAAATATTACGATCCCGTAAGAGCGACCTAAGCAATTGTTGTTTACGTTCAATCTCAACCATATCATTTTGGGCGTACCACTGGAAAGCAGTATGTGGTTTAGGAACAAAAGACGATACACTTACCGTAACTTTCGCTCCTCGTCGACCTTTTATCGTCTTATATAAATCCAGTACTTTATAAGCAATATCAGCAATACCCCTTACATCATCATCAGTTTCGGTTGGCAGCCCAATCATAAAATAAAGCTTCACCGTTGACCAGCCAGCTTGAAATGCAGCACCAACAGCCTCTTCCAGATTCTTTTCTGTTACCCCCTTGTTTATCACGTCCCGAAGACGCTGGGTACCTGCCTCTGGCGCAAAGGTCAATCCGCTCTTCCGTACCTTTTGTACTTCTTGAGCCAGTTTGATAGAAAAACTGTCAACCCTAAGCGATGGTAGAGATACACTCACTCCTTGGTTTTTAAACCGCTCTATCAGACTTTCCACCAAGTTATTAAGACAAGAATAGTCAGCGGAACTAAGTGAAGTAAGCGAAATTTCATCATAACCTGTGTTATCAACAAGCTCCTGAGCAAGCTTTAATAACGTCTGAGGCTGCCGCTCCCGTACCGGACGATATATTACCCCAGCTTGACAGAAACGACATCCTCTAGTACAGCCACGAAAAAGCTCCAACATAACCCGGTCATGAATAACATCAAGATATGGAACCACCGGCTTGTTAGGATACTCCGCCCCATCCAGATCACGCACTATACGTTTATTCACAGGTGTTTTCGCAGCAGGATGATTAGCTGTCACCGCCGCCATGCGGCCATCAGCATGATAAATAGGATCATAAAAGGCCGGAACATATACTCCCTCGATTGCTGCTACCCGTGCCAAAATTTCCGCCTTTCCACCTGCTTTTCCTGATCTTTTCCATTCAATAACAGCGTGCGCTACATCTTTAATAGTCTCTTCCCCATCACCAAGCACAAAAAAATCCACAAAGTCGGCCAAGGGCTCAGCGTTAAAGGCACACGGACCTCCGGCAATAACCAAAGAATGCTGCGCACTGCGCTGCGAAGCTAATAGCGGTATATCAGCCAAATCCAACATGTTGAGAATGTTAGTATAACTCAGCTCATACTGCAGGGTAAACCCCACTACATCAAACTCAGCCAGTGGCCGCATGTTTTCAAGCGTATATAAAGGAATACCTTCTTGCCGCATGACCAGTTCCATATCAACCCAAGGTGCATATACCCTTTCAGCTGCGACGTCACTCATCTGGTTTAGGATATGATACAAGATCTTCAGTCCCAAATTAGACATTCCCACATCATACACATCAGGAAATGCCAATGCAAAAGACGCAAGAGTTGTCGCCGGATCTTTCCTAACTATATTCAACTCATTACCAGTATACCTGCCAGGTTTTATAACCTTACCCATGAAACTAGGATCAAGCTTAATCATTATCTGTCCATACCTCCACCAAATCAGTCATGTCAATATTATTCCCGAAACCCTTGTCCAAATTTCTCATTGTAAAGGCTGCTCGCAAAAAGCCGACCGCGCTCGTTTTTTATAAAGTATAGGCAATTCTATGGTTGCCTACACTTTTCGCCGATCGCTTCGTGCTTTCTCCAGCAGCCCTGTTTCAAATTTCAATTTTCGCTAGACGTTTATCTGTGTTTCTCTATCATTTAAGAAAATCCTGCCATCTATTACAAAAATTCATTAATAACAGCATGCAGCCCCAGATCCGGCAGGGCTTCCCAAATCTCTGTTTCACTAATAATCCCCTGTACCTTAAACTCCTTGTCCAAAACCATTACAACATAGTAAGCTTCTGGTCTAAAGACTCTTACGACATCGCGAACAGTTACACCGTTGATAACCGCTATATGAACAGTCGTCATCATACCCCGTTCCAATAATTTCGTCTTTTTGTGAGCCATAATGCGCATAAGTCGAAATCCTACTACCCCAAGTTCAGCTTTAGCTGCAATATATAAAAATATTGCAGCTACAATAAATGTCAAGTTAATTGTCGCTGCGCGCCAATAATCTATTGCAACCATCATTACTAAAATAACACTAATAAGTTTGCCTAACCGCCCAACTAAACGTGTAGCTTTACCGTAGTCCCATCGCATTGCCAACCAAGCCCGAACTATCCGCCCACCATCTAAAGGCAAACTTGGCAGAAGGTTGAAAGCAGCCAGCATGATATTTGCCTGGTAATAAAATTCCAATGTACCTGCCATAAACTCAAGCTCAGTTCTTAACAAATATAGAGCAGCCGCCATAACTAAACTCGCCAATGGTCCTGCGCCTGCAATCATAATTTCACTTATTGAATCGGCCTCTCCAATACTGTCGATGCGGGCGACGCCGCCAAACGGTAGGAGTTCAATTTCCCTTACCTTAAACCCTAAAATTAATGCTACTACAGCATGAGCGGCCTCATGCCATATTACTGCCAAAAATACACCAGCAGCTTTGCCACCAAGGCCAACCAACGAAAAAAGCAAAATCAACGCCAAAAACCAATTATTTAAAACTAATTGAACACCTGCAATTTTACCTGTTCGCAACCACCTCACTTCCCTTCAGTCGTCGAAGTATCACTTTTTATCCTGTTCAATGGATCAATAGCCTTGCCCTTTTCACGAACCTCAAAATATAATTCTGCCACAGCTGAATTAAGAGGTTTGCCAACTCTGGCTACAATTTGCCCCTGACTCACCATATCATCCGTTTTTACAAGCACCTCGCCCAATTGCCCATACACAGTATCCACGTCCTGACTGTGCTCGATAATTAGTATTCGTCCGAACTGAGCACTATCAGTAACTGCCTTAACTCGCCCTTGTGCCGCCGCCTTCACCGCCACTCCGGAAGTAGCCTCAATAGTAATACCATCATTCATTTTCTCCCCTTTTGTTACCGGGTCAGTATGCCAGCCAAAAAGCTTTAAAAGCTTGCCATCGACAGGCTTAGTCATATATAGCAATGGATCGGCTGATTTCGTCACCGTTTCCTTAATTCGTTTTAGCACCGCAACATCCACGTCCCTCGGTGCAAATTTCGCCAGCAGAGCGGCAGCATATCCAAAATCTGTTTCAGTTGTAAGCACTCGATGTAGGCCATCAGTAATTCCATGTCCCACTACTGTATCTGATACCTGAGCTCCATATACTATCACAAATATCACTACTGCAATTACAGTTTTCTTTAACCAGCCATAGTTACTTTCCGATTCCCCATACTGTTGCCACAAATCTTTATTCTCCCAATGCTGATTTCTACCCCAACTGTTCCAGTACTTCGCCACTCGTTTTCCCTCCTATGGCCAATGAAACTTCTGGTAAAATATATGCCGCATTGCTTTAAATGATCACAAAAAAGCGCACAAGCTTCGCTTGTACGCTTTTTTGTCAAAACATTATCTTTTGTCGTCGCATGTAAATATTCAGCAAAATGCCGATACTAACCATATTAGTAGTGAGCGAGCTCACACCATAGCTCATAAACGGTAGCGGTATGCCGGTAACCGGCATGATTCCGGCTGTCATCCCCACGTTAACCAAGAGATGAAAGGTCATCATCGAAGAAATGCCTGTTGCCAACAGCATGCCGAAATTATCGCGTGCCGCTCCTGCCACTTTTACACTGCGATATAACAATATAAAATACAACAACAGAATAATACATGCACCAATAAACCCTAATTCCTCACCAATAACCGCGAAAATAAAATCAGTATGATTTTCAGGCAAAAAATTCAGCTGACTTTGTGTCCCGCCAAATAGCCCCTTGCCAAAAAGCATTCCTGAACCAATAGCTATTTTGGACTGAATTATATGATAACCTGACCCTAATGGATCAGCATTAGGATCCAGAAACACTGTTAAGCGTTTCTTCTGGTAATCCTTCAAAAAATGCCAGAAAATCGGCATAAAAGCAACTCCTGCCGCAGCGATTGCACCCAAATGCTTTAGACTAATTCCGGCAACAAATATCATGCCAAACAAAATCGCCAGGAACACCAGTGAAGTACCCAAATCCGGCTGTTTTAGTACCAGCAGAAATGGCACCCCAATATAAATAAACACAGGAATAATCTCTTTAAAGCTATTCATTTTCCCGGTCTTCTTGTCAAGCAAATGAGCCAAGGAAATGATCATAATAATCTTGGAAAACTCTGACGGCTGGATTGAAATCGGACCAAGCTGAATCCAACGCTGAGCGCCGAGAGCCGACTGTCCCACAAACATTACTGCTAGGAGCATCACCAAGTTAATCCCATAAAGCACATTAGCATACTTGCTAAGTGATTTGTAATCAAAATGCAACATGACAAAAACCAAAACAATGTTTGCAACTGCGAACATTCCTTGCCGTTGCACAAACCAATAACGCTCCTCACTCGGAGTGTTAATATGGGTGGCACTGCCGATAATCACCAAGCTGATGAGTATCAAAATGCCTGTTGTCACAATAATAGTAAAATCAAGATTCCTCAAGAGTCGACGGCTTAGCATATTGGCTCTACCTTCCGTTAAACTTATCTTCTAGTATAATAATTGTTGCGGTACAGCTAAGTGATCGACCATTCGGCCATTACTTTTTTCGACTAAGCTGCAATTAGTTTACCTATCTATTGTTTACTACAGTACCCTAGTACGCCGAAATATATGCGGCTTCCATGAGACAGGAGCACATATGCTACTTATTCGGCAGGCACAGCACCTCTCTTCATTCGATTGACAGGAATACTGGCTACTAACGCTACCGACGAATTTGTCTGGGTGAGGTTTACTTCCATTTCCCGTTCATTAATTTCCATATAATTTGATATAACCTTAATCATATCTTCTTTTAAAAATTCCATAAACTGCGGTGAAACATTAACACGGTCATGAACTAACACCAGTCTTAGCCTATCTTTTGCGATCTGTTTCGAACCATTTGCTTCTCTCCCCAGCATTTTTTGTATTAGATCCAGCACAATCATCCCTCCCCAAAACCAAAAAATCGTTTTAGTTTGCTCACAATTCCATTATTAGCATCAAATTTTATCAACGGTACGTTTTCACCATTTAACCGTCGAACAATATTCTTATATGCTGTACTAGCCGCTGAAGCAGGATTTACAACAGCAGGCTCACCCCGATTAGTTGAAATTACAATATATTCATCTTCCGGAATTATACCTAAGAGATCAACTGCTAATATATCAATAATATCGTCAATGTCCATCATATCGCCCCTTTTTACCATGCTAGGACGAATGCGATTGACTATGAGCTTTGGATTATGTTTCCCTTCAGCTTCTAAAAGACCAATTATACGGTCAGCATCACGAACCGCAGAAACTTCAGGAGTAGTAACAATTACAGCTCGATCAGCACCTGCTATCGCATTTTTGAATCCCTGCTCAATCCCCGCAGGACAATCTATCAAAACATAATCAAAATCCTCAGATAGTTCCCGACAGAGCTGCTTCATCTGTTCAGGGTTGACGGCGTTCTTATCCCTTGTCTGCGCTGCCGGAAGTAAATATAGAGTCTCATAACGCTTATCCCGAATCAATGCTTGTTTCAAACGGCAGTTGCCTTCAGTAACGTCCACCAAGTCATATACGATACGATTTTCCAGCCCCATTACCACATCCAAATTTCTGAGACCGATATCGGCGTCAACCAGTACCACCTTCTTTCCAATCAGCGCAAAACCGGTACCCAAATTGGCAGTAGTCGTCGTTTTTCCAACGCCGCCTTTGCCGGATGTAATAACAATGACTTCTCCCATATCATCAAGCTCCCCCTTCTACCGACTTGGTTCAATCACTACCGTTCCGTCCTTTATCCTCGCTGTTTCCACACGCACAGGCTTATCCAAGTCATCTGGTGCCCGGGCAATCAATCCCGCAATACGAAGCTGAATCGCTAATATCCTATTAGCGGTAATCGTCGCCCCTTGATTGCCATACGCCCCAGCATGAGCCATTCCACGGCAGGCCCCAAGAATAATAATATCTTTCCCGGCCACAACCTCTGCACCAGGATTCAGATCGCCAATAATTACTACCGACCCATCATAGACTACCTTTTGTCCACTTCGTAGTGTTTTATTAACAATAAGAGCCTCTGTCTCGTACCCATCCAACTCAGAATACGATTTTTTCCCCTTCATCGGCCCCTTTCTCTCAACAACCTCCTTAGCAGACAATCCATGTACACTCAATACTCCCTTCAGCCGACGCCTTTGATCATCTGTTAACTTTGGCGGCAAATTTACGACTGCATGCTTGTTAAAAAAATCGTTGGCTGAAGCTAACTTAGCATCCAGTTGCATTAGTACATCGCTGAATTCAGCAAACTCGTTAACAACCAGTTGCAATTGACCTTTGATCCCCTTAAAGACTACAGCTTCCCGCATGTCATTCTCCCGCATTTAGTATTAAACAGCAATATTCATTACTTAATTTTTCTCCCAATAAATTCGCTCTGCCTGCTCAGATTCCTGCCACAACGTCAACTAGTTCAACAATAAATGTCATATTTCATCAAATATTGCAAATCTCATCCAATTAATACCAGAACTACTCTTTTGCTTATTCAATGCCTTGTAAACAATCTTCTCGCCAAATGCAATTTATCCTTCTGGCTATTCAATTATTTCTTCACTTAAAGAATAATTACCGGTCTCTATTCATAAATACCCCTCGATCGGCTGTGCCCGGTCGAGGGGTATTTTATATCGCCGTTTTAGGGCGATTGCTTGTTTGTATTTCCATCAGGCGGCTTATCAATGTTAAATGCCGCTTCTAAAATTTTCTTAACAATCGGTGCCGCAGCCTCCGTCCCATAGCCGCCCTGCTCAACCACCACCACAACAACTACCTGAGGATCGTCATAAGGAGCATAACAGACAAACCAACCATGATCATCTCCGTGTGGATTTTCCGCTGTTCCGGTCTTGCCGGCAATAGAAACAGGGAAACCTTTAAAAACATGAGCCGCGGTACCACTCTGCGTAACTTCCCTTAAGGCCTCGCGAACTAAATTTAAAGTACGCTCCGATATTTGAATACTGCCAACTTCTTCCGGCTCAAAAATTTTAACTGCTTCGCCACTCGGTGAAACAATTTTGCTTACCAGATGAGGACGATACCTATGGCCACCATTGGCAACTTCACTCATTAACATTGCAATCTGTAGCGGCGTTGCTAACTGAAATCCTTGACCAATAGCCGCATCAAAGGTCTCAGCTAAATACCATTCTTCACCATAAACCTTTTCCTTATAGCGTCTATTGGCAACCAAACCATCAGCCTCACCAAGTAGGTCTATACCAGTACAAGCCCCTAAGCCAAACATTCTCGCATATTTTTCCAGTTCATCAATACCTAGGCGATTCCCCATCTCATAAAAATATACATTGTCCGATTTGGCCATTGCTACCTTAAAATTTATCCATCCAAGAGCTTCTCCAGCGTCATTACCTTTAGGAATTAACCAGTGCTTGCCTGTATCAAGAATTTTCTCTTCAGGCGTTACCTTGCCCAGTTCCAATGCCGCTGTTCCAGTAACAATTTTAAAAGTCGATCCAGGTGGATACATTCCTGAAATAGCTTTATTGTCCATAGGATTAAAAGGGTTGTCATTGATTGCCTTCCAATCTTTTGTCGAGATTCCTCCAACAAACAAATTAGGATTAAACGCGGGTCGGCTAACCATAGCCAAAATTTCTCCGGTTTTAGGATTCATTACCACCGCTGCCGCACCCTTAGCCTTGGCACGTCCCAAATTAGTCTGAAGATATTTTAACTGCTGATCCATAGCCTCTTCAGCAGCTTTTTGTATACGATAATCAACAGTCAGTATCAAATTATTTCCTGGTTGAGGCTCCTTCTTGCCCAATTCCTGGATTGGCCGTCCGGTAACGTCAACCTCCACTTGCCTCCCACCGCCGACACCACGTATTTCTTTATCATAAAATTTTTCCAAGCCAAACTTACCGACAATGTCCCCGGCCCGATAACCAGCGGCCTTTTTAGCCGCAAGTTCCTCATCATTAATCTCTCCGACATAACCCAATAAATGAACGCCAAGTTCCTTATTGATATAGTTCCTAATCGGCTGAATCTCGATTACAACGCCAGGAAATTCAGCGCGACGTTCCTCAATCTTGGTAACTAAGTCCTGTCCCACATCAGTTTTAATCCTTACTGGTTCAAATGATCCAGTTTGACTGGCAAGCTTAGCACGAATATCGGCTTCAGTTACGCCCAAAATAACGGCTAACTTATTTATTACTCCGTCCTGAATTGGCCCCGCAAGCGGCAAAAGTGAAATTGTAAAACCAGGACGATTGGAAACAAGCGCCACACCGTTCCTATCATAAAATGTACCACGCGGAGCCATAATTTTAATAATCCTGATTCGGTTGCCATCAGCCAAGTCTTCATAGTATTTACCCTGAACAACCTGTAGATATCCTAGGCGGCTTACTAACGCAACAAAAACCAAACCAACAATTAACGCCAGCACATCCACTCGGTGGCTGAAACGTTTTTCCAGCACAACGCCAACTCCCTCTCGCCCGAAACTATCCAGCAGTAATAATCCACTTTTTAGTTACTCTAAGCACCAAAAAATGCACCGGCAAAGCCAGAACAACATTATAAACCACTGGATAAAGCACATTAGCAACAATTTCGCTTAAACTCTGACTGTAACCCAACAGATACAGAACTAACATCATCACAGCATTATTAAAAATCGTTGCCACCAAAACGCTCATTATCGGCAACCAGAACTGCTCTTTAAACACCTTACGTTCAAGCATCCCGGTAAAATAGCCTGTTGCCATCTTTGACAATACGTTCATGCCAAAAACAGCCCCTGAGGCTAAATCCTGGAGCAAACCAGCAAAAAAGCCAAGACCAACTCCCTGCTCTTTACCGGCTAATAGCCCCCAAGACACAACCATAATAAGCAACAAATCAGGGCTCACACCTTTAACCGTAATTAGCGGCAACAAAGTTGCCTGGATAACAAGCCCGAAAATCAAACTTACTCCGAAGATCAGCGGTTTCATTTGCCCGCTCCCTTCACCGGAGGCTGTGTCCCTCCCTTAGGCGTAGTAGTAGTAGTAGTAGTAGTTGGCGGTGAAGGCGGAGCTGGCGGCTGACGAACAATAACCATAACTTCTTCCAATCGATCAAAATCCACCGCAGTTTTCAAGGCAGCATATTTCAATAGTCCGCCTGCCTCATCCACAACATCCGATACTTCACCAACAACCAAGCCTTTTGGATAAATACCTCCTAAACCGGAGGTTATAATAACATCCCCCTTAACAACATCGGCATCTCTGGCCAAATTGACCATTCGTGGCGTCGCTGGTCTTGCACTGCTCCCCTCAATAATTGCCGCCACTCGCGAATCTGTGCGTTGCACCAGTGAACCAACTGCGCTACGTGGATCAAGGATAAGCTGGACCTTAGCAGTACTAGCATAAACCTCAACTAAATTGCCAACTAAACCATGCGGCGTAACAACTGGCATATCTTTTGTAAGACCATCTTTAGCGCCGCGGTTTATAACAATGACATTAGACCATGTACTAGGATCACGGGCTACCACTGTAGCGATAACATAATCAAACTGCGGTGCCGTTTTTTTATAATCGAGCAGGGCCCGCAGTCGAGTATTCTCAGCCTGAATTTCAGCACTCTGATTAATATTAGCGCGAAGTCCTTCGTTTTCAGTCTTAAGGGTCTGATTATCCTGATAAACACTAATAATATCACTGACACTGGTCGTCATATGCTTTATGCTATAACCAACCTTGGCAACAACATACTCCATCGGAGCCAAAACCACTGTAATAATTTGTTCGCTTACATCAAAGCGATACTTTCCACGTGCCGCCAAGCTAGCAAGCAAAAAGACGGTTAACACCGCTATAATAAGAACAACCGTCTTTTTGTCTAAAAACCGCACATCTTCGGCTCCTCTCTATCCCAGTTTTCTAGGCGTCATCAGCACCCGTTTCAGCAAGTCAATGCTTTCTAGTGCTTTACCAGTGCCGCTTGCTACACAAATAAGCGGATCTTCTGAAACATAGACTGGCATTCCTGTTTCTTTATTTAAGAGCGTGTCTAATCCTCGTAAGAGCGAGCCTCCGCCAGTCATAACTATACCCCTGTCCATAATATCAGATGCTAATTCCGGCGGCGTCTTTTCCAATGTAATCTTTACCGCCTCCAAAATTCCGCTCACTGGTTCACTTAGTGCACGCTGAACTTCATGTCCTTTAATTGTCAGCGTCTTCGGCAAGCCGCTCACCATATCGCGGCCACGAATATCCATAGTCACATCGGTCGTAAGCGGAATAGCTGAACCAATCTTTATTTTGATTTCCTCTGCGGTTCGTTCACCAATCATCAAGTTATAAGTACGTTTAATGTACTGAACAATTGCTTCGTCCATTTCATCGCCACCAATGCGAATTGAACGACTAGTAACAATACCACCAAGCGATATTACTGCTACCTCAGTAGTCCCACCACCAATATCTACAACCATATTGCCAGTAGGCTCATGTACTGGAAGTCCTGCGCCAATCGCCGCCGCCATTGGTTCTTCAATAAGATACGCTTCCCTCGCTCCAGCCTGAATGGTTGCGTCGATTACTGCCCGTTTCTCCACCTCAGTGACACCTGAAGGAACCCCGACAATTACCCGAGGGCGAAAAAAGGCCTGAGAAGAAATAGCTTTACGGATAAAATACTTAAGCATCGCCTGGGTCACGTCAAAATCAGCGATAACCCCATCCTTGAGCGGTCTAATCGCCACAATATTACCAGGAGTACGACCAATCATCTGTTTGGCCTCTTCCCCTACCGCTAGCACCTCGCCAGTATCGCGCTGAATAGCCACAACTGATGGCTCATTAAGAACAATACCCTTGCCCTTTACATGCACCAAGGTATTAGCGGTGCCAAGATCTATCCCCATGTCACGGGATAATGATCTAAATATATTCATAGTAATATGACCCCTTTCGTGGACAATAAACAACTATTATAGTATTCCCTGTTCAACCAAACTTACATACTTGCCATCGCCAATAATTACATGATCAACAACAGAAATATCAAGCAAACTTCCTGCTTCCATCAATTTCTTGGTCAATGTAATATCCTCACGGCTTGGCGAAGGATCGCCGCTGGGATGATTATGCACTAGAATTACAGCAGCAGCATTATAATTGATAGCTTCCCGGAAAAGTTCCCGCGGATGAACTACCGAAGCATTTAGCGTTCCAACCGAAATAGTTGGTGTAGCCAAAACATGATGTTTAGTCGAAAGCAAAACCACTACAAACTTCTCTTTGCTCTCATACCTAAGTCTTGGCATCAATAAATCACACACCGACTGCGGCGATCGAATCAAAAACCGCTCCGTCCCCGCCAACATACCCATACGTTTTCCTAGCTCTACCGCCGCTAAAACAGCACCGGCTTTAGCAGCACCAATACCCTTGATCCTAGATATCTCTCTAAGCGACAACCCTCCTAGGCCTTGAAGGCCACCATACTTAACCAATAACTGCTCCGCAAGACGCACAGCTGAATCTCGCCTTGTTCCAGTACGAAGTAAAATTGCAATTAGTTCAGCATTGCTCATCGCCTCCGGCCCGTTTGACCACAATTTTTCCCTAGGCCTCTCGTCAGCCGGCAAATCTTTAATCATCAAAGGCTTATCAGAATAAGAGATGCTCATAACAGCCCCACTCCCATAGACAGACGAATTAGTTTATCAAGAGTAGTAAGCGGCAATCCCACCACATTGGCATAGCAACCATCTATTCTTTCAACTAAAAGAGCCCCTCTGCCTTGAATCGCATAAGCCCCTGCCTTATCAAGCGACTCTCCCGTAGCCAAATAGCGATCTATCTCATCACTGGTCAAGTCTCTGAACCGGACCATAGTTACAGCAAAATCAGTCCAGACTTTTTCACCAACAGCAACCGCCAAACCGGTAATCACCGCATGCTCAACTCCAGCCAGTTCGCTCAGCATACGTCGGGCATCCGCCAAATCACTAGGCTTTCCATAAACCCGACCTTCCTGAACCACGATGGTATCGGCACCAATAACAATATTTCCGGTTCCCAGTCGCCTCGCCACATCGCACGCCTTAGCCCTGGCCTGAAAAACAGCAAGTTCTTTTGGCGGCAAATCCAGACTATTATCTTCCATAAAACTACTAACCACAGTTCGAAACTCGCAGCCAATTTGCCTTAATAATTCCTGTCGCCTTGGCGACGCCGAGGCTAGAATAAACGTCATGCCAACCTCCCAAAGCATGCGATTTCACTCAATTAAACCCGTTTAAACAACCAGAAGGCTAGAATCACACCTGCAATACTTATCAAACTAGGATGTAATGAAAAACCTACTATAAATTTTACCACAAAAAGGTTGATTGTAACCGGCGGCAAGTCAAAAATCGGGAAAGCTTTTATCAAATACGGCCCAATACCCATTAAATCCCAGCCAGCAATAAGTTCACCAAGTATTCCACCTAACACTGCACCAGTAATCAAAAATAAAACCAACATTCCGTTTCCATGCCCGCCACCACTTTTTCGCAACACTATCCCTCCAGACCTAGTTCAAACCGCTAAATTCAAACCCCGATCAATAATATTTTTAGGTTCTGATTGACTAAATAAACTTCTACAGCACATAAAAAAAGTCCTTGCGTTTTGCAAGGACTTTTTTATAAAATTACATCTTGTGGAAGTTTCGTAAGAAAGTATACTGCTGTTAACCCTGTGGCTATCCCTGTCGGTACAGCTAACAAAATAAGATACGGTAAATACCAAAAAACATTACTGCTTGCTACTACCAGCGCTGCAACACTTATCTGCGTTACATTATGAGCCACCGCACCAATTACGCTGATTCCCAGCAACGAAAACTGCCGTCTGCCAAAATAATAACTAGCAGACATAACAAGCGTACTTACCACAGCCCCAGAAAAGCTCATCACAAAAGATGGGCCCAAAAGAACCCCTACCAATAGCGTTCCTAAAAAAACCCTTAGTACAGAAACAAGTAATGCATCCCGCCAGCCATACAAAGCAATTGTAATCAAAGCTACAACATTTGCCAACCCAAGCTTAATCCCCGGAACTAGAAAAAGCAACGGCACCCAAGACTCCACTGAATGAAGTACCCCTGCAATCGCCACAAACAACCCCAAAATAACAACACGTCTAATGCTCATGAAAACCCCATCAAAAACACTTCAAAATCTTGCTATTATTTTATGCAAAAATAATAGTAATCGCAAGTTCCCACTTAATATACTTTTCTAATTTCTATCCCTTGCTGCTGAAATGCCGCTTCTATCTCCTGAACATGAGTATGTCCGTTAGTTTCCACCGTAACCTCGAGCTGCACCTGCTTCAAACTATCCATAACCTTAGACTGATTATGGTCCAGTTTTATTACATTTGCATTTAGATCAGCAAGAATCTTGGCAACATGAAGCAACTCGCCCGGTTTATCAGGTAAATCAACTGTAAAACAAAAAAGTCTGCCCCTAGACATCAGTGCTTTATTTATTATCGCCGAAATAGTTGATATGTCAATATTACCACCACTAACCAAACAAACCACTTTTTTGTTCTCTGCCGGCAATTTTTTCAAACCAGCTAAAGACAATGCTCCGGCCCCTTCTGCAACAAGCTTATGCTTCTCCATCAAGAGCAATATAGCTTCTAATATCTCAAAATCCGAAACCGATACTACCTCATCAACAAACTCTCTGATAAGTTCGAACGTAAGCGAACCTGGCACTTTCACGGCAGCGCCATCAGCAAAAGTATCAACATTCTCAAGTTCCGTTATCCGATTATTATCCAGCGACTTCTTTATACAACATGCACCTTCAGGCTCAACACCGATTATTTTTATATCAGGCTTCAGCATTTTAGCAGCAAATGCTACCCCGCTGCTTAATCCGCCACCACCAATAGGCACCAAAATTGCATCAACATCTTCCAGTTCTCTAATAATCTCTAGCGCCAAGGTTCCCTGACCAAGCATAACATCAAGATCATCAAACGGATGAATAAATACATAGTTATTGGTTGCTTCAAGCTCTCTAGCCTTCTTATAAGCTTCATCATAGTTATCGCCATGCAATACCACCTGTACACCAAAGCTTTTCGTTGCTTCAACCTTAATGATTGGCGTAGTTGCCGGCATAACCACCGTTGCCTTAACACCTAAAAGTTGGGATGCATAACCAACTCCCTGTGCATGATTTCCCGCCGACGAAGCGATAACGCCACGCTGTTTTTCCATGTCAGTTAATTTGCTTATTTTATTAAATGCTCCACGAATTTTGAATGCCCCTGTAACCTGAAGATTCTCAGGCTTTATAAACACACGGTTGCCGCATTCGTTGCTAAAAACCGGGCTCTCGATCATTTCGGTTTTTTTCAAAACATATCGCAGTCTTTTCTCAGCACTATAAATATCTTCAATCGATACCAAAGCGCCATTTGACAAACTGAAACAGCTATTTTTCAATTTAGTCATACCTTACCTCCAAAACAATTTCTTATAAATAAAAAACTCGCCCTTGAATACTCAAGGACGAGTCATAAACCCGCGTTACCACCTTAATTGCATAAAGATGCCTCTCTTCGGTTCAAACAAACCTAAGCCGAATAACGTGGCTAACCCGGCATCTCCTACTAATATTCAGAAATGCAGTTCCGAAGTGATCTTCACCCACTGCTGGTTATCGGCTTTACACCATCCGCCGACTCTCTGAAACCCTAAAAGTGAATTACTTTTCTCCGTCATTACCTCATTATATAATATTAAAGGAATTTTAACACAATCATTTCTCCATGTCAAGACTGTATTTACTGCGCACAAGACGCACATGCGGCTGCGGCCGTAGTCTGATTCTCATTCCCCGATATACCATTTAGCGCCGAACGTATAGCCTTTGTCGGGCACTTGGCCAAGCACTTGGCCTCAGAACACTTTTCAACACACACCTTAGCATCAACAGTCGCCAAATTGTTCTCCATCTTTATTGCTCCATGCGGACACTCTTTCATACACAGCGTACATGCAATACATGCCACAGAGCAGGCCTTTCGGGCTACCGGTCCTTTATCCTTAGAATTACAGTTGACCTGAACATGCGCATCAAGTGGCGACATTGCAATAACCTGTTTAGGACAAGCTCCGGCGCACACTCCGCAGCCGGTACACTTTTCTGGATCAACTGTAGGCAAACCTGCTTCGCTCATACTCAAAGCGCCAAACGGACAACTCTTAACACAAGTTCCCAACCCAAGACATCCATGTTTACATGCCTTCGGCCCACCGAACAAGAGATTTGCTGCTACGCAGTCCTCAATACCGTTATAACTATAAGCACCTAGCGCTTTTTCATTGCTGCCAGCACACTTTACCTGGGCAATGCGAGGATCCATCGCCGCAGCAGCCTTGCCCGTCAATTCCGCCACCGCCTTAGCCACAGGCTCTTTTCCTGGTATACACAGAGTTGGTGGCACATCAGCATTCAATACTACAGCCTCAGCGTAGGCCATACAGCCGGCATAGCCGCAAGCACCGCATTGCCCCTTAGGAAGCGCATCCTCCACAATATGAATCAGTGGGTTAACTTCAAGAGCAAACTTCTTATTAGCATAGGCCAGAATGAAGCCAAAAATCAGGCCAACACCGGTTAATACAGCCAATATCAAAAATGCTTTTTCCATTTGTTCCTCTCCGCTCCTTTCTACACCAACATTACATCGGAATCATGCCGGAGAAGCCCAAAAACGACAATGCCAGCATACCGGCAATCACAAACGCAATACCTAAGCCTTGCAGCGACTTAGGAACGTCAGCATACTGCAGCTTTTCCCGCAAACTAGCCATCAGAATAATTGCCAAGGCAAATCCGACGCCAGAACCTAATGCATTTACAACACTCTTAATAAACGTAAAATTTGATTCAACATTAATCAATGGAACGCCTAAAACAACGCAATTAGTAGCAATAAGCACCAGATAAATTCCCCACATATTGTACAGAGCTGGTGCAAACCGTTTAATAACAATCTCCAGGAACTGAACAAACCCGGCAATTAAAATAACAAAAACCGGCAATGTTAAAAACTTGAGTTCTAAAGGAACTAACACAAAGTTATAAGCCGCCCAGGCCAGTGCAGAAGAAGCAGTCAATATTGACGCCACCGCCATGCCCATACCGATTGAAGCATCCAGGCTTTTTGAAACCCCGAAAAAGATACAAAGTCCAAGGAAACGAGTTAACACAAAGTTATTGACAATAACCGCTCCCATAAACAGTGTAAAATATTCCATTATGCTTCACCCCTTTGCGCAGCAAGCTTGCTCCGATACTCGCCTATTACATTAAACAGACCAATCAACAGTCCAATAACCATAAACGCCCCAGGAGCCAAAATCAAGATTAATGGACCATTATATGAAGCAGGCAGCACAGGAAAACCGAGAAAAGCACCTGTACCGAACACTTCACGAATAGTTCCAACAAGCAGCATTGCCAATGCAAACCCGGTTCCCATACCCAAACCATCAAAGAAGGAAGGAACAATACCATTCTTCATTGCAAAAACTTCAGCCCTTGCTAAAATAATAGCAAACACCACTATAAGCGCCAGGTAAATGCCTAATTCTTTATACAAGGCTGGCAAAAATGCTTCCAACATCAGCTGCGTCAAAGTAACAATTGTTGCAATAATCGTTATAAATACCGGTACGCGAACCTTCTGATTCACCCACCGTCTGACAATTGATACCACTACATTATTAGCAGTGATAACAAACATAACCGCCAGCCCCATTCCAAGCGCATTAAATACATTAGAAGTAACTGCCAGCGCCGGACATAGGCTAAGCGCAAGACGAAATATAGGGTTTTGGTCAAAAATTCCTTTTTTAAATATTGCCCAATAATTCATAGCCTCTACCTCACTCCTTTACACTGGCCGTATACTCGGCTACCGCTTCAACTGCTTCTTTGATGCCTTTGGTAACGGCGCGGGAGGTAATTGTTGCTCCAGTCAGCGCCTGAATATTCTTGTCGGTAGGAGTCTTGACTACCACCATATCATCGGTCGCTTTTCCGGCAAATTGATTACGGAATTTAGCTTCACTCATCTTATCACCTAAACCTGGCGTCTCAGCATGAGACAAAACCTTATAATCAATTGCCTTAGCATCAGGAGTGACCGCAGCCAGCATTTTTATTGCGCCACCATACCCCTTACTCTCAGCAGGAACAACATAAGCAATAACCTTACCATCTTTTAACGCCTTGTACCAGTCAGACTTACCTTGAATAGCTTCAAACGAATCGGCGTCTTTCACCAATTCTTTCATCGCGTCATTTTTTATTTTTACGCGTTGCTGAACGGCTACCGGCTCGGTAAAGGAGTAGGTACCGGCTATAATAGCCCCGGCAATAAAGCATGTAATCGCCAGATTCATAGCTATTTTTAACATGCTGCTGTCCTTTTCATTATGAGCATCATGAGCCATGCCATCTACCTCCTTGCTCCGAATTTTTTGGGCTTAAGCCAAAGATCAATCAGCGGTGTAACCGCGTTCATCAACAAAATAGCGTAACATACCCCTTCCGGATACCCTCCAAGCAGCCTGATAAGCACAGTAAGCGCACCGGCTCCAGCCGCAAATACCATCTGCCCTTTAACAGTAATTGGAATAGTAACCATATCAGTAGCCATAAAAAAGGCTCCCAAAATCAACCCACCGGACATCATATGCATAATTGGATCCTGACCAAACACTGCCGTTAGAACTCCCACAGTGCCAATCATAACCACCGGAACCTGCCAATTGATATAGCCGCGATAAATTAAGAAAATACCACCCAGAATCAATAACAAAGCCGCGGTTTCACCCATACTGCCGCTACGGCTGCCGAAAAACAACGACTTATACATCGTCATTTTATCGCCAAAAATCTCAACAAGTTTAGCATACCCTTGGAGTTTTAAAATGCCGAGCGGTGTTGCCGAAGTAACCCCGTCAAGCTTACTCGCCATCGTTGGCCAAGTTGTCATCGCTACCGGCCACGAAGCCAAAAGAACAGCGCGACCAACCAGCGCTGGATTGAAAATATTAAATCCAAGCCCGCCCATAGTATGCTTAGCTACAGCAATTGCTACAGCACTGCCAAAGAGCGGCATGTACCAAGGAACTGTAGACGGGATATTCATTGCCAGTAAAAGGCCGGTTAAAAATGCACTGCCATCACTAACGGTAATCGTCTTTCCCTGCCATTTTTGAATAGCATATTCAGTTACAATCGCAGCTACAATGCAAATGACCATCGTATACAAAGCCGATAGTCCAAATCGGTAAATCGAAAACAGAGCTGCTGGAGCAAGCGCCAGATTGACCATCCACATAATCTTGGCAATTGATTCATCACACCGGATATGCGGTGACGCCGAAACAGAAAGTTTTCCTACTTCTATTTTTACTTCCCCCATACCGCCACCTCCTATTTCTTGGCGGCCGCTGCCGCATTTTGTGCTTTTGCTAATTTTACATAATGCACAATATTACGTTTTGCCGGGCACGTATACACACAGGATCCGCACTCCACGCAATCCAAAAGATCATACTTCTCCTTTGCAGCCTCATACATGCCGCGCTCGCCAAGAATACTAAGCATACTGGGCACAAGCCCCATTGGACAAGCCTCGACACAACGGCCACAACGGATACAAGGCCGTTCATCGCCACTATTGATATCAGCCGCGCTTAAGGCCAAAATACCAGAAGTACCTTTGATTACTGGAACATCTACTGAGCATTGAGCCATCCCCATCATTGGGCCGCCCATAATCAACTTAGCCGGTTCTTCCTTAAATCCGCCACATAGTTCAATCGCCATAGCAAACGTAGTTCCAATTCTAAGCCGCAAATTCTTAGGTTCAGCAATTGCTCCGCCAGTCACAGTAGTTACCCGCTCAATAAGCGGCAATCCCTTCTCTACTGCCTCTGCCACAGCCACCACCGTACCAACATTCTGCACCACAACACCAACATCCATTGGCAAACCGCCTGAAGGGACTTCCCTGTCAGCGACAACTTTAATTAGTGTTTTTTCCGCCCCTTGCGGATATTTAGTCTGAAGCGCTACAACTTTTATGGCGGTACCGCTTACCGCTTCACGCATTACCTTAATGGCATCCGGTTTGTTTTCCTCAATACCAATATACCCCTGCTTAACATCCAATGCCTTCATTACAATCTGCATACCAGTTACCACCCGGTCAGCTTCCTCAAGCATCACCCGGTGATCGGCAGTTAAATACGGTTCACATTCCGCGCCATTCAAAATAAACATGTCAATACTTTTTTCCTTTGGTGGAGCCATCTTCACATGAGTTGGAAAAGTAGCCCCGCCCATACCAACAATACCAGCCAATCGAATAACATCTTTTAACTCGTCTGATTCCAGCGACTGCCATTCACGCTTAATAGGCAGTCCTTCCACCCATTCATCCTTACCATCGCTTTCGATAATAATAGCTGAGCAAGAACCGAACACAGGATGCGGATACTCAGCGATTGCAGCCACCTTGCCAGAAATTGACGCATGCACCGGGCTAGATACAAAAGCCTGCGTTTCAGCAATAACCTGCCCCTTTTTAACCAAGTCACCAACTTTAACAATCGGCGAACACGGCGCTCCTATGTGCTGCCTAGTAGGAATAACAACCTTCTCAGGCAGCGGCGCTACTTCAATAGCCTTCGCTGCGGTAAAGTTCTTTCGATCATTGGGATGCACCCCTCCCCGAAAACTTCTTGTCATGTTTTCCCCCCTACAACCTTTTCCAACCGGCTAATCATTCAAAATACGTTTGACTACCGGCTGCATCTTGGTATTATTTTTGGCATGTCGATCAAAACATCTGATATAAAATCCAGATCCGGCAAAAGCCAAGATCGCACCAGCAAACTGAAACCATCCTGGACTAGCATTCAGAATCTCGGCTAAATACCCTCCAACCATGATACCGCCAAAAACAGCAATTAGTGGTAACATGTATACAATAAATGCCGACTTGAGCATGCTAACCTCTTCAACTTCAACCAAAACCCGCTGACCAGGTTCTGCTCCCACCGGATTAAGGGCGTCAAGAACAATTGCAGTATTTCCTGGACAACTTCCACAGTTTTCACAGTCACTGTGCCGGCTGGTCTTAACCTTTGCCATACCATTTTCAATAGCAATTACTATGCCTTCCTGTTCTCCCTGCATGTTAGCCCCCTTTCTTCCTATGGTCGTCCAAGCGTTACCACAAAATTAGACAAAACCTATATAAGATACTGTCCTTCAATTATAATAGCAAAATTATTTAAATAAGGCTATAAATAAAAACTATAATAAATAAGTTATTTTTTTAACATAACTTATTTAACTTTTGTTATTTATTTCAAGTCTAAAAACGCGTTATATTAATTAAGCCTTGTGTCGGACAAACCGCACAAGGCTTAATTGTTAATATCTCAAGCAGTAATAACAGCCATCACTTCACCAGGCTTTACGCTCTGTCCAGCGTCGACATTTACCGATTTTAATGTTCCTCCTACCGGAGCGCTGATCTCGTTTTGCATCTTCATCGCCTCGAGAATCATCAGAACATCACCTTTATTTACCTTATCTCCGGCCTTAGCTATCACCTTGATAACCTTTCCAGGCATTGGTGAAGCAACCGGCGTATCTCCCTCAGCAACCGCTATCGGTGGAGCAGCCGGTGCAGACGCCGGCGGTGCCGAAGCCGAAAATACCGGCTGTTGCGGCGTCACCGGTACCCTGACAATTGGCGCTGGAGCGACCGAGGCAGTCGCCCCTTCCTCTTCCACCTCAACATTATAAGCAATGCCATTCACCGTGACTTTAAATCTTCTCATTTCAACAACCTCCGTTTTCACTCATTATGCTAAAGCATTTGGCGACTATCCATTATTTTCTGCCGACCAAAAGCGGCCCAGGCATTGCCAGATTTCTTAAACCGAACCGCCTTACCACCGCCTACTGCATGAATAATTGCGGCACTGACAGCCGCTACCATCTCGGCGCTGTCCCCTCCCATCGCCACATTCAAACTAGCGCTAATAGCAGCCATCACCTCAGGCCGAAGGCCAGAAGCTCCCATTCCGATATTTTTTTTACCTGCACCAGGCCGAGAATCAGAAAACCCCATCGTCATTCCCCTTTCAAATAGGCTGACTACAGCGGAATATTGCCGTGTTTTTTTGCCGGACGCGTTTCCCGCTTGGTTTGAAGCATATTAAGAGCCGTAATAATCCTCGGTCTAGTTTCACTTGGCTCAATTATTTGGTCGACGTAACCTCGTTCAGCAGCCTTGTACGGAGTAGCAAACTCCTCAACATATTGGGCTGTTTTTTCTTCTGCATCCGCATCACCACGAAAAATTATATTCGCCGCACCAGCCGGACCCATAACTGCAATTTCGGCCGATGGCCACGCAAACACCTGATCACCGCCGAGATGCTTAGAACACATAGCAATATAAGCTCCACCGTAGGCTTTACGAGTAATCAGTGTCACCTTTGGCACCGTTGCTTCAGAATAAGCATAAAGCATCTTCGCTCCGTGACGGATAATCCCGCCGTACTCCTGATCCGTCCCAGGCAAAAAGCCAGGTACATCGACCAGTGTCACCAATGGAATATTGAAAGAATCACAGAACCGAATAAATCTAGCTGCCTTATCAGAAGCATTTATATCCAGACATCCGGCCATAATTGCTGGCTGACTGGCAATTATCCCAGCCGTCTGACCATCAAACCTGGCAAAACAGGTCACAATATTTTGCGCATAATGTGGCAAAACCTCATAATATTCTCCCCGGTCAACAATTGAAGCAATCACATCTTTGATATTGTATGGCTGATTAGGATTATCCGGCATAAGACTTGCCAGTCCCGGATCAGTACGATTAGGATTATCACCAGTATCGACAACCGGTGCCTCTTCCAAATTGTTGCTTGGCAGAAAACTCAAAAGATAGCGCACTTGCTGCATACATTCCTCGTCAGTTTCTGCTGCAAAATGAGCTACACCAGACACGCTATTATGAGTCATCGCGCCACCAAGCGCTTCAGAGGTAACCTCTTCCGCCGTAACTGACTTAATAACCTGTGGACCAGTAATAAACATTTGGCTGGTATTTTTCACCATAAAAATAAAATCAGTAATCGCCGGTGAATATACCGCACCGCCAGCACAAGGTCCCATAATCACTGAAATCTGTGGAATAACCCCTGAAGCCATTGTATTCCTAAGAAATATATTGCCAAAACCAGCTAAAGCATCAATTCCTTCCTGAATACGAGCTCCGCCTGAATCGTTAAGACCAATAATCGGTGCTCCCATCTTAAGCGCCATATCCTGAACCTTTACAATTTTCGCTGCATGCATCTCGCCCAGCGATCCGCCAACAACAGTGAAGTCTTGGGCATAAACATATACCAAGCGGCCATCTACTGCACCATACCCTGTTACCACACCTTCGCAAGGCGCCTCTACTTTTTCCATACCAAAATTCGAGCACCGGTGATGCACGAACTGATCAATTTCCACAAAAGAACCAGGATCCAATAGTAAATTAATCCGCTCGCGAGCAGTCAGCTTTCCGCTGGCATGCTGCTTCTCAATCTTTTTTTCTCCTCCGCCAAACTTTACCTTTTCCAGTTTCTCAGCTAAATCATCAATTTTTTCCTGGACAGTAGCCATATCGCACCTCCAAAAGTATCTCTTCAAGTCTCATAACGTCTGAAGTATTTCCTATAATAAATATAATGCCCAACTTTACTCCCGCAGCCAACGCTACGTAAATAACAAAATAAAATGCACCCGGTTTACTTCGCCCACGCAAAATAAACCCCAGGTGCAAGCCTGATAACGCGATAGCTATTACGGCAGATCAACAGCTTAAACAGCGTATTTTCCAGTAGCCGAGTCATCTCAAACATACGCACAGCTGGAACTTTTAGGACAATGGCATTTTAGCCACGCAGTACTCAGCATACACCTTATGCCAAACGATTATATATTCTAACCAATTGGCAAAAATTCCTGCTTTTCAGCTGCAAAAAACTTCATAGTTGCTTTATACCATTATTTCGTATTGCGTGATAAATAATACGAAATACTACTGAGTCCCACCGATAAATCTTCACTCACCAGCCAAATGTCTTCAGGGACCTTTAAAACAACGGGCGCAAAATTCCAAATGCCACGTACCCCGGCCGCCACAAGTCTGTTGGCAACATCCTGGGCCTCATGAGCTGGCACCGTAATTACGCCTATATGTATGTCACGTTCCTTAACTATTTTTTCCAAATCGTCGATTGCAGAAACCACTAACCCATTTACATACTGGTCAATTTTAGCCGGATCAGCATCAAACAGCGCCGCCACTGTAAACCCGATCGAACTAAAACTGCGATAATTCGCCAGTGCCCATCCTAAATGACCCACCCCGATAATAGCAACATTCCAATTACGATGAAGTCCCAATATTTCACTGATATTACGAATTAACTCCCGAACAAAATAACCCACCCCTTTTTTCCCAAACTCCCCAAAAGAGGCTAAATCCTTACGAATTTGTTCTGGTGTTACACCAATGCGCCGTCCAAGATCCTCAGAAGAAATAATTTCGATACCCTCAGACTGAACCTGGCGTAAAGTACGGAAATAAAGCGGCAATCGATCCACCGTCGCTTTAGAAACGTCCGCGCTATTCTTCAACAAAAAAACCTCCCTAACCAAAACCAATACCAATACCAATTGGCAGAATTTTTCGACTTAGCGTTACTCTATGTGTTAAATATTATATACAATATTATAATTATTGTCTACTATATTGGTTAGCCACTTAAATATCGACAGTTCAAGCAAGCTTTCCTTTAGAACCACAACAGTCTTTTGAATACTTTAAATGATACATCTTTAAAAAACCTAACTACGAATCCGAATAATGTCAAATTTCCCGGCAATATATAAACCCAAAGCTCGTAGAACAAGCCTTCAAAAGATAAAATTTGCTGCCGATATACAATTATCGGCAGCAAACCTGCAAGCCCATGACCTTTTCTGTAGTAACGGAAAGTATTATTACTTACAATACAATTCAATTTCCGAATCAGAACAATGTTCTTTTAATATATCAATAAGGATTTCAGCATCGCCATGAGACAAAAAGATAGTCCACGGCTTCCGTATCCACTTTGAACTTTTCATCTTCAAAAACTGCTCATTTTCAATTATTATCAGATCTGCAGGAAATGAAATAAAATCGCAAAGCCAACGCACTCGCCTAATGTTTTTTAGCGGAAGCATAGTACGATAAGGGCCTATACGATGAATGATTTTATTATCATAAACCGTGTAAACATTGGGCAAAATCAACCAAGCACCTATAATCGTATTTCCTATTATCAGCACAATTGTAAAAATTGCAACAAATATTATTAATGGTAGATTCTCAGAATACAATCCATTTAACAGTATTGTTATAAGTGATATTATTAACATAAACATAACACACAATCCAACCAATCCCGCAATAATATGAAAACAACTTTTTTCTCCATAAAGTACCCGATAATTTCTTCTTACCATATAAATATATACCTCATTCCGAAATCCTCCAATACTAATACATTTTTATCTGCTTTCTACTTATATCACATCATCTACTTTTTCCTCTATTATTTTAGGTACGAAATTCACACATACCTCATTACACTTTATATCTATTATTGCATTTACTATTATACCAAAATATTCTTTTTATTTGTTATTTTTTTATTTTTTTATTAATAAATAATAAAATGCTTTTCAAATAATGTTGCAATTAGATAAAACAACATAAAATCACCACAGCAAAATCATAGTTGATACGCTGTGGCGATTTTTTATGCTGAATATTCTTTATTAATTTCAGCCTAACACCTATCTATTGACGCAAGCGGTATTATAACGGTAATAGAAGTACCTTCGCCTAGTTCACTAGTCAGTTCTATGGAACTGGAATGCCGCTTGGCAATCCAGTTTGCAATAGATAAACCAAGGCCAGTTCCACCTGTAACCTTTGATCGCGATTGGTCTACACGGTAAAAGCGGTCGAAAACTTTTGCCTGCTCATCTTCCGGTATTCCTATTCCGGTGTCTTTAACGGTTATTTCCAGATGACCGAGATTTTTTCTTGAATCAACGCTAATCGTTCCACCAGCAGGAGTATATTTAATACTATTCTCAATAAATACACGCAGCATTTGTTTAATTGATGCAATATCAGCACTAATGACTGCCGAATCATTTTTTAGCAGCTCTATTTTGTGATTCGGAGCAATTAGCCGTGTCTCCTGAATCACCTCATCAACAAGGAATTTCATGTTTACAGGTATTTTATTGATCACAAGTTTACTCTGATCTGCACGCGCTAAAAATAGCAACTTTTCAATAAGACTGTACATATTAGCGGCTTCCGATTTTATTGCGCCAACGCTTTCATCTAATACCGATGGTTCTTCTTTACCCCAGCGGTCTAACATGTCGGCATAGCCACTAATAACGGTTATTGGTGTACGTAGTTCATGAGATGCGTCCGACACAAAACGACGTTGCTGTTCAAATCCTGACTGAATACGCCCCAGCATATGATTAAAAGTTTTGGCTAGTTCTTGCAATTCATCGTTGCTTTCGGTCACTCTAATGCGTTTGTCAAGATTACTGACCTCAATATTTTTTGCAGTGTCGGTTATATCACGAATCGGGCGGAGAATTCTACGACTAATAAAGGTGCCTGATATAATCGCAATCAAGAGTCCTAGCAGGTTAGTAACAAGAAGACTCTTCACTAACGTCTTCAAAAAATGGATCTGTTCGGAAGTAGGCTTCATTAGTTGTATTTGGTATACGTGATCGTCTTGCCAAACCATATGCTTCTTAAAATAAAAATGCACATGACCAATATGCACTATTCTTGCTGACGACTTTAGCTTATATTCGTCAGGAATTACTCTGTCATCGTCTTCATCTGACAAAGTTGGATTAACCGGCACATTTGGAGCACTATCAATCAACAGCTGGTTTTGTTCATCAAATACGCGAAGTATTATTCCTGGCACAATTAAATTTTCGTCAAGCAGGTTTTGATTAACCTTATTTCCTGACGCAAAATAGCGATTCACACTATTCAAACTTAATATTATGTCGTCATTTGCCTGTGTAAACAGAACATAAGTTAGTCCAGCAACCGTTAAGAAACTAGCAAGAAACAGGATACAAAATAGAATGCCTGCATAAAGAATGGTCAGTTTAGTCGAAATTGGTATTCTTCGTGGTTTAATCTTTGACCACATAACCTACTCCTCTGACAGTGTAAATGTACTTTTCACCAAAGCGTTCGTCCAGTTTACTACGAATATAGCGAATATATACATCAACAACATTAGTATCACCCAAATATTCATAGCCCCACACCTCTTGCAAAACGCGTTCGCGGTCAAGTACTATGTTTTTATTTCGAACAAGATATTCCAGGAGGTCATATTCTTTCTTGGTTAGTTCTATAGTTTGTCCGTTAACCTTTGCTTCATAGCAATTTGGAAAAAGCACTAGATTCTTTACGCCTATTTCGCTTTTCGCTAACTCCTTGCGCCCAGCCTTATGTTTGCGAAGCGACGCCCGAATACGTGCAAGAAGCTCAGGAGTAGCAAACGGCTTGGTTATATAGTCATCTGCGCCAATATCCAAACCTTTTACTTTATCCTCAATATCATCTTTTGCTGTCACCATAATGATTGGTATTTCTGATATTTCACGAATTCGTCGGCAGACCTCTATACCATCCATCTCCGGTATCATTACATCCAGCAGAATTAGATCAAATTTTTCCTGCATTACACGATCCAGTGCGTTGCGACCGCTTGCTTCAATTACTGTTTCGAATCCCTCATGTTCTAGTTCGATTTGAAGAAAACGGGCAATTTTCCATTCGTCTTCCACGATAAAAATTCTAGTATTATCTGTAGGCATTGCTGTCATCCTCCATAACTCTACCAGCGTTATATATCCTCTGTATTATCAAAACATTTTTTCGCAGATATAGAAAGAGCTTGCCTCAATTTTTAATCTTATTCTAATTTTTGTCTAATGGTAGTGTAATGCATCTCCATTATTATATCCTTGATGATCATACACAAGGAGGAGTTTTATGATATCTATTGTTGTACCTGTATTTAATGAACAGGATAATATTCGAATATTTTATCAGGAAGTATGTCAACATATGGAGTCTTTGAATTATAGTTTTGAGCTTATTTTTGTTGATGACGGGTCTACTGACAACACTTGTGCCATTCTTGATCAGCTAGTCCGGCAGGATATCCGAGTCAGAGCGTTTTTATTAGCTCGTAATTTTGGCCATCAAATAGCATTAACTTGTGGCCTGGATCACGCCGATGGAGATGCGGTAATCACTATGGACGGCGATATGCAGCACCCGCCTGAAATGTTGCCATTACTTATCCAGAAGTGGCAAGAAGGCTTCGATATTGTCCAAACCATCCGGGTAAATACCAAAGGAGTATCTTGGTTTAAGAAATTAACCTCCCGCCTGTTCTACAAGTTGATGAATACCTTATCCGATGTACATGTCGCTGAAGGCGGTTCCGACTTTCGCCTACTTGACAAACAGGTTGTAAGAAATTTTCGACGATTTAAGGAACAAGCCCGATTTATCCGCGGCATTATCGGAGCTATCGGTTACCGACAGGTACAGCTTGGTTTTGTGGCCCCGCAGCGTTACGCTGGCCATTCCAAGTTTTCACTGAAAAAAATGCTGCATTTTGCTATCGACGGAATCACCGCTTATTCAAAACTACCCTTACGGTTCGCTCTTTATATCGGAGTATTATTTGGTCTGATTAGTTTGGGACTTACGCTACACGTTTTATATATAAAGCTCCTTACTACCGAGGCTGTTCCCGGCTGGGCCACCATGACAGCCAGTCTCTCATTCTTAGGCGGACTGCAACTTTTGGGGCTGGGGGTTATCGGCGAATATGTCGATCGCATTTTTGAAGAAGTAAAACAGCGTCCGCTATATTGGACAAAGGACAAGTTAGAAAGCCGTGAATAGCATCCAATTAGCCTACTGAAAATAGCAAACGATCCGGAAGCCATGCGGCCCCGGATCGTCAAAATTACAATTTGTATATCAGTCCCAGGCTAACTCCTTTGAGCTCCCAAGTACCTATCGAACTGCCTAGATCTACTTTATATGTACGATGGCTTAAATTTAAACTAATATCCTGAGTCATGTCATAAGTTACCCCAAAATCATAGTCGGTCGTAATATCAGCTTTTTTATAATGTATATACCCGGTCAGCTTATCATCTAACTTAGACTCTATCCCCACGCCGTAGAGAAATTGGCTGTCTGAGGAATTACCATAGTCGTCCGACCACCAACGAAAGCCAGCAATTAGTTGAACGTTTTTGGCCACTTTATATTTCGCATAAGCATCATTAGAATTAAGCGATGTTCCTGACCAGCTATAGCTCTGAGCCTCCCCCACAACAGTAAGTTTTTTATCAAGTTTGTCAATAACAAACAAACCTACATTGGAATCCGGGTCATTTGCTACCAAACCTGAATTACTGATTGATGCCGACGGCGAAGAATAAGTAAGCCCCAACGCCACTTGCTCTTCTTCCAAATCAACAGCAGGAGCAGCCATACCAACATTAGCAGCCAACATCAACCCCATAAGACTAAACATTATTTTCCTTCTCATCATCATTCCCCCAACCTATAATTATAACCCTTTATTAAATATTCCCAGAGATTGTCCACAAGGCATTTTTTCAACTCAAGCTTCAATAGCTCTTTCGCTATTCTCCCTTTTTTAGCAATTTAGCCGACAATGCTTTATCTTATCTCTGGTATACCTAATACATGCAATAGTACAACATTTTTGCAAATTACTCCCTAAACTGCATTACGTCCCAATCCCTTATGGAAGTTATTACCCCAAATCCTTCAATTGCTTTTTCGACATTTTATTTCATATTCCTGCATTATTTCCCAATTATCGACTTCACATATCTAAAATCTCATGGTATATACTGCTATATTTATTAACTCTGACTAAACTGACCTCACCATCCCACACATACAAAATCGTTACCCAAAATCCGTCGAATCCACTTAAGCCAAGCAAATATATCATATTCACCGCGTTTGTATGTCAAGCATATAAACCCCACCTTAATTTAACATTTATTTATTTAGCACGACAGGCAACAATATATTACAAGGAGGTGATTATAAATGGCTGACTTCAAAAATTCCAGTTGCTGCAATTGCAATGAAAACAAGAACTGTCCAGATGCCTTTGCCAATTTCTCTTCTGAACTCTGTCCGCGATCAGAATCCAACAAGAAACAAAAATCAAGCCGTTAATATAAGTGAGTCTAAGCGTTCGGAGGGGGTTATTGCCCCCTCCGAACGCTTAAAACGAACTTAGTTCAAGTGTTATAGCCTGTAAGACTCCCTCCACCTAAGAGGACGGAGTCTTACAGGCTATAACGAGATAAAAAACGGGGCTGTCTAAAATTAGACAGCCCCGTCGTTTTATAAAGTAAATACTTCTCTTATTACTTTGCTGCTTTAAGCGCTTGAGCCAAATCATTTGTGAGATCGGCCTGGTCCTCAATCCCGATAGATAGACGTACCATATCATCAGGAACGCCGGCAGCCGCACGTTGCTCTGAGCTCAGCTGAGAATGAGTAGTACTGGCAGGATGAATGACCAGTGACTTGGCATCACCGACATTAGCCAATAAAGAAAAAAGGATTAAGGAGTCAATAAACTTCCTTCCAGCCTCAAGGCCACCTTTAATACCAAATGTCAACATTGCTCCCGCGCCCTTTGACAAGTACTTACAGGCTTTTGAATAATCCGGATGAGTCTCCAGACCTGGATAACTAACCCAGGCGACCCCCTCATGCCCAGCCAGAAATTTGGCTACAGCCAAAGCATTGTCACTGTGCCGACTTAGTCTAAGATGCAGTGTCTCCAGTCCCTGCAACAACATAAAACTGTTAAACGGGCTGATACAAGCCCCAAGATCGCGCAAAATCTGGGTTCGCAGGCGAACAATAAACGCTAGGTTGCCGACAGCTTCGGTGTAGCGCATATCATGATAACTGGGATCTGGTTCGCTTAAAGTAGGAAACTTGCCGTTATTCCAGTTAAATTTTCCGGCATCCACCACCAACCCTCCCATTGATGTTCCGTGACCACCAATAAATTTGGTGGCAGAGTGAATGATGATGTCGGCACCATAATCACTGGGACGGCAAAGGTACGGTGTCGCAAACGTGCTGTCCACAATTAACGGCAAGCCGTTAGCATGAGCAATGGCTGCTACTTTTTCAATATCCAGCACATCAATCTTCGGATTGCCGATAACCTCGGCATACAGTGCCTTTGTCTTCGGCGTAATGGCCTTGGCAAAGTTCTCCGGATCGGAGGCATCAACAAATTTAACTTTAACCCCCAGACGCGGAAGGGTATGAGCAAACATATTGTAAGTTCCACCGTAGAGCGTTGTTGAACTAACAATTTCATCACCAGTCTGGGCAATATTTAAAATGGCGGCATTAATTGCAGCATGGCCTGATGCAAAGGCCACCGCCGCCGCGCAACCTTCCAATGCAGCAATTCTTTTTTCCAGCACATCGGTGGTTGGATTCATAATCCGAGTATAAATATTGCCTGCCTCTTTGAGTTCAAACAAATTAGCGGCATGTTCGGCATCACGAAAGTTATAAGATGTGGTCTGATAAATCGGAACCGCCCTTGACCCTGTGGTTGGATCAGGTTCTTGCCCGGCATGAATAGCCAGGGTATCAAACTGTAAATTTTCTGGTAAACTCATTCCTTACTACCTCCTGTACTTTCAATATAAAACCAGCTTTAACCGCAAGAAACCCCACGGATATTATTAGCTGAATCATGGATAGCTTTCCGGCACTAATCGAGCGCCAAAGTATGCCATTCTGATAGCACGAAACGACGAAGGACCCCACGGAAGTCCAGACGGAGTCACACTATTAATAAAATCACTAAGAATAGGCCTCAGAAGATCAAAGTCAATCAAAAAGCCATCATGGCCATGTGGACTATTAACTTCAGCATACTCAGCCCGCACTCCGACGCTTTTCATCGCTTCAGCCAACTCCCGCTGCTGATGGGCCGGATATAATATATCTGAGCTTACCCCCACCACCAAAACCTTGGCTTCAATGCGAGCCAGCGCCGCTTTATAGCTTGCATACCCATACCCCAAATCATGAAAATCAAGTGCTTGCAATAAATACAAATATGAATTGGCATCAAACCGCTCTGCTAAGCACTTCCCCTGATAATCAAGATAATTCTCCACCTCAAACTGACCGTTCCTTGTCCGGCGGTTAAACTTATTGGTCATCGACTGCTCGCTCTGATAAGTTATCATCCCTAGCGCCCTGGCCAACGCCAACCCTTGAACCGGACCTTTTCCGCCATAATAATTACCGTCTTGCCAATCGACATCCGTCATTACCGCCTGCCGCCCAACTTTATTATAGGCAATACTCTGCGCTGAAGCATACCCTGGCGCAGCAATAGCAGCAACCGAATCAACAAAGCCGGGGTAAGTCACCGCCCATTCCAAGGCCTGCATTCCCCCCATCGAACCGCCGATCACCAGTACTAAATGGTTGATTTCCAGATGTTCCAGTAACAGTTTTTGAACATTGACCATATCCCTCACTGTCACCTTAGGGAAACGCATACAATAAGGCTGATTGTCCTCCGGATCCGGTGAAGCCGGACCTGTAGTTCCCTGGCAGCCACCTAAAACGTTAGCACAAATAATATAATACTTGTTGGTATCAAGCGGTCGACCCGGTCCTACCAACAACTCCCACCACCCAGCCTCATCCTGGTCATTGTGGGCAGCAGCATGACTATCCCCAGTTAGAGCATGGGTTACCAAAATAGCATTGTCCCTGTGCGGCGAAAGAGTACCATAAGTTTCATACGCTACTATAACCTCAGTTAGTCTCCCGCCATGAATCAACCTGAGCGGCTTTTTGTAATTTGCCACTTGAGCAAACTTTAAGTACGACCGGAAGTTAACTCCGGGAAAAAATGTTTTTGGATATTGCAGTTCCATACTCTCACCCCTGGCATAATAGCTCCTTTCAGCAAAACCTTTCCTAAGCTAGAACATAAAACACCAAGAAAAGTCTTGCAAAAAAAGAAACTCCTTTCGAAAAAAGGAGTTGTAAATTCTATTACCTTCCTTCTCATCTATCAGGATTGCTCCTGCTGGAATTGGCACCTTGCATTCATGAATGCCGGTTGCCGGGCGTCATCGGGCCAGTCCCTCGACCTCTCGTGATAAGGGAATATCAATATTTAATTAAATCTTTATTATAGTAACATTATACCAAATTCGTTGTCAATACCTTGACAACGAATTTTTATAACCATAAATTACAATGAATACTTATAAGATGCCTTAGTCTGAAGACTACTTAACGATATCTTAGAATAGGCTATTTTCTCGCATCAGGATTTTCTGTTTATTGTATACTTGACGTAATGCTATTGATTATACAATCATATACAGGTATAATCATGAATTAATACCTCAAAAATTAATAATATCTCCATAATGCGCTAATATATACATAGTATCTGACGCAAATATCGAAATATAGAAAGGCGGTCGTAGAAATGTCAGGCCTAGTTGATGTCATTGCTTGTGAATCATCCATCTGTTCCATCGAAAATGGTGTACTTTGCTATCGTGGTTTTACTATAGATGAATTGGCTTCAAATGCAACGTTTGAAGAAGTAATCTTTCTGTTATGGCACGGGCGGTTACCCAGCCACTCGGAGCTGAAAACCCTGCAGCAAGACCTCATTCAAAACGCGGTATTGCCGAAAAAAATCTATGATCTTCTATCCTTATATGCTCCCTGGGGAAACGCAATGGCTAAATTGCGGACAGCAATTTCCTTTCTCACTCACTTCGACGATACTGTCATGGATCCGTCACTTGACGCAGACCATCGCAAAGCAGTTCGTATTATCGCCAAAACAGCAGCAATCATTGCCTCCATTGACCGAATTCGCAACAAGCTGGAACCAATAGACGCCACGACCATCCAACCATCCTCGCTGGCAGAATTGTTCTTGTGGTTATTGACTGGCAAAAAGCCAGCTGAAATTGCGATTAAAGCCCTTGATAAATGTCTTATCCTTCATGCTGAACACGAACTTAACGCCTCAACCTTCGCAGCCAGGGTAACCGTTTCAACTATGTCCGATATGTATTCTGGAATTGTCTCCGCCATCGGCACTCTTAAAGGCCCCCTGCATGGCAACGCCAACGAACAGGTTGCCCGTATGCTAGAAGATATCGGCGACATTGGCCGAGTAGATGCATACATTACCGAAAAAATTGACCGTCAAGAGCGAATTATGGGGTTTGGTCACCGTGTCTATAAACATGGCGATCCACGAGCCAACTACCTGAAAAAACTATCCCAGGAACTTTCAGTATGGAAAGAAGACCCCCGCTGGTACAACATGTCTGTTAAAATTGCCCAGATTGTCAAAGAACAAAAGGGATTACTCCCAAACGTTGATTTTTTCTCAGCCTCAGTTTACACTTACCTAGAAATACCACGCGACCTCTTTACACTTGTTTTTGCCCTCAGCCGCTCCAGCGGCTGGATTGCCCACATACTGGAACAACACGCCAACAATAAACTTATTCGTCCCAGAGCGCAGTATATCGGTAAATGTAATGCTACTTGGACCCCACTGGAGGAACGTTAGTCCCACTCTCGCCAACTCTCCGGCTGATAGCCAACAGTTATTCGCGAACCGTTTCTGACAATAGGAGTTTTTAGTAGCAGAGGGTGCGCCAGCAGCATTTCTTCGGTGTCATGAACAATATACTTTAAGTTAAGCTTGGCATATTCCTTACCTGCTTTATCAATAATATTTTCCAAACCTACCGCCGTTTTTACTTTATCAAGTTCACCTTTAGACATAGCTCGAATCGTCAAATCGACATAGTGATAAGGAATCGAGCGTTCTTTAAAATAACGCTCGGCTTTCTGAGTATCGCGACATTTTTTTATCCCAAAGATCTGAATATTCATCATCTCACCCCTCTTAAGTAGTTTCTTCCTCCAAGATGTTCTTCCTTCATACAAGTAACACTCGCCCATAAAATAAAAGACGTCGCTTGCTTTAATGCAAGTTGCGTTTTTTTCATTTTCCGGTTCGCGCGCTAGCGCCCTCCACCAACCACCGAAATATTCCCCGCATCACCGGAAATTTTTCGACCATCATTTCCGGATGCCATTGTACCCCTAGTAGCCTAATTGCCGCATTCTCAATCCCCTCGACAATCCCGTCATCAGTCCGGCTACTTACTAAAAAACCCTGAGCTACAGTTTTTACCGCCTGATGGTGAAAACTATTCGTCCGAACCTTACTTGCCTTGAAAATGCTGGCAAGAATAGTGTCTCCGACAATATTCGCAGTATGACCAAGTACAGCTTTTTGCGAACTTTGATGGTGCTGCAAAATCGGCGCCTTAACAAATGACAAATCCTGGTATAACGAACCACCAAACGCCACATTCATTAGCTGAATTCCACGACAGATACCCAAAACTGGCTTACCATGCTGACATGCAAATTGCAGAACCTTTAGTTCATGTTCATCCCGCTCCGGAAAAACTTGCTCCAACCCTGCCAGAGGTTCCTCACCATAATATTGCGGATCAATATCCCCGCCCCCAGCCAGTATCACACCATCCACTTTTTCTACTTGGCACTTAACCAACTTGTCAGTAGTAGCCAAAGGTAATATTATCGGCATCCCCCCAGCTTGAATTACAGCGTCAAGATAGTCTCGATTAACAAAAAACCGCTCGCCACCTGCCATCATCCCATCATTTCGCACCAATACACTGCTTGTTACCCCTATCACCGTCAACAACGCCCTCACCTCCGTCCCTTCACTTAGGCAGTTTTTTCTAAAATATATGTAATTCTGCATAAAACAAGGACTTGGCTTTCACCAAGTCCTTGTTTTATGCGTTCTTTTTACCTTTTGCCTTAGCCTCCATAATAGCTTGATGCACCCTGGCCACCTGCATACAGAATATCTCTAACTTGGCCTCTATCACTTGAGGGAACGGATTGCCATCACTTTCAATTGATAGGAACGGCAGTGCAGGATACTTCGCCATTACCTCAGCTACTACTGATTTATCATGTGCCAGCTTTGGTTTCTCAGTGTCAATCGTTTCACTGATAATAGCCTCAGCCACACGGCATGGCATACAACCAAATGGCCCTATCGAAATCACTCCCGCCACTTCGTCGATAATTTCGGTCAGCGCAGCCCCAACCGTCAGCATCGTATCCCCTGCTGTAAACTCCGGCGCAAGCAAATGCTTTACACTGTTAACAAGTCGAGGAATATCAATCATGTGAACTTCATATAACTGTGAATCGGCCATTATCTCTTTTATTTGCCGTTCATAATGTTGCTTAACAAAACCTTTAAGTACCGAACCCAGCTTCTCTGCAGACGAAGTTTTAACATGATAAAGTGCTTTTTGTAAAATATAATCGCAGAAGTATACAAACTCGGTAATAGGAGCGACCTTGGAAATAATCCCTTGCGCCGCCAGACGCTCCACTAAAAACTGCCGTGAAATACCGTCAGTACGCACATAAATTTCACCCACCAGAGCGATCTTTACTGCAGCATGCAGCGATCCATTACGGGGGATAGCAGATAAAACCTGAGCTTCCCTACGTAAAACGCGTTTCAAGCCCGACCACGACTCGGAGACGACCGCAGCTTCAATTCGTGATACCGACTCTTCAAAAACATTAAGCGCTGCAACCTTATCCTCAGCCAACACTAATAACGCAGCATAAATATCATCCAGAACCTCAGCAATTACCAGTGACTGCCAGGCCCTAAGCTGAAATGAAAGCCCCATCCCGGAGTAACCGTTATCCGAAGTTAGCGGCAATACCGCGACATTATGAAGGTTGTTCTTGGCCAATAAATTGCTAACTTGGACATGATACTGACCGAACCGACACGGCCCTGAACTGTCAGCAAAAAAGTACACTAATATCTTATCCGGATCTTGTTTTAAAACGTCATTCAAAATACCGCCTGCCACCAGTGTAAACGGCAAGCATTCTTTACATGAGGAGTTAGCCCGTCCAGTAGCTAGATCATCTTCTCGCGGGGGATCAAGGTGCGTTGCCGTCACGCCGATATGACGCATACTGGCAGCCAGAAGTCTGGAGCCACTATCTCCCATTGATGGTACTTTTACCACCACTCGTTCATCCCTTAGATCATAGCGATTGCCTTGTTGGTCAGTAATCCACACCTTGCCGCCTTTAAGCTCAGTGGTAATACCTGGCTGAGTTTTTGCTGTTAGCCCTGCTGCAGCATGTTTCCGAAGCTCAATATAGCCACCAACAACATCAAGGAAGGCTTCGATCCTAGTATCGACTCCGGCATCGGCAGTATGGCTGTCAAGCTCCAGCGTCAACGACGGCTTCTGCCCCATCATATCCCGGAAGTAACTAAGCAAAAAGCTATCCGGTCCACAACTGAAATTTGTTATATAAGTAGCAAACAATTGTGGATGCCGTTCCACCAATCTTGCCGTCTTCATCAGCATTTGCCCCATTGCCCAAAACATGCGGTCAAATGCTTCTTCTTCATCACTGCTCAGAAAATCCCATGGAATTATCAAACAACCGCGCGAAGCAAACTTATCAGGGATTCCGATATTAACATCCCTGGTTAAAGCGTTGTAAGGACGACCAAACAACACTATCGCCTGCCGCTCCGGCTGGCTTTCAAGAGTCTTAAGCACCTCTCGACCTATTGATTTCATCTCCTGAACACAAGCTCTTTGCTTATCAACCGCTATGCGAAACGCTCTATCGCAGTCCTTGCGGTCAAAACCCAGCATACGCCCTATTGCGATAAACTCTTGGGCAACAGGTTCAAAGCCGCGGGAAAAATCCAAAATCGGACTAATTACCTGGCGGCGATTAAGCTCTTTAAATGCTGTCCGTAAATAATACGGCTCACCCTGCACCAACGGACAGGTAACACTTGTATCAATGCCATTTTCCACCCGCATACCGATAACATTGGGCAAAAAGATATAATCTGGGTTCTCTTTTAGCAAATTTTCCATAAACCCGTGAGCCAGTTCCACAGGATAACAGAATGCAGCTCCCCGGCGATCCCGTCCGGCATCGTCAGAAACGTCACTTAATACAACTTCTAGCCCAAGCTCTAAAAAGAAATTGTAATACAAAGGATACAGCGTGTTGACCATCAGCGACTTTATCATTCCCACTCGCTTGACGTTCTCCTTATTACCGCTGTTCCTCTTAGCGTATTTTTCAAAAACTATTTTTTCCCTGAGCCTTACAAGATCCAACGTTTCTAAATCAAATTCCACATTACGTCGGACATTTACATACTTATTGCAGGCACCACCAAACGGATATTTCGCACCATTAATTTCGATAATATTAATAATACATTTTCGGTCACACTTTTCTTTGCCGCCGCCACAGACAAATGGCTTAGCATAAATGACTTCACGAGCCGCAAGCTCCTGAAGGTCAAAGTGTTTGGGAGCTATAAGGCCCAAAGCTATTTTATTTTTGACTTCAAGCGCCACTCCATAGGCCCCCATTAGCCCAGGCTCAGGCGGAACGACGATTTCCTTTCCGATAAGAGCTGCCATAGCCATCGGCACCGCTCGATTATAGCACACCCCTCCCTGCATAAATATCTTTTTGCCGATTACCCTACTGCCTTTTACCCGATTAACATAATTTTGGCAAATTGAGTACACCAGTCCACCGACAATATCTTCCCGTTGAATTCCTTCCTGAATAGCCGTCTTGATATCACTGCCGATAAATGCCGCGCATTGATCAGTAAAGTTTGGCGGTTGAGTACTCCTTAATGCTATATCCGCAATCTCCAGCGTATCAATTCCCATCGACTCTTTAGCGGCTTCCTCCAGAAATGAGCCTGTACCTGCTGAACAGGCCTCATTCATAGCATAGTCTGATGGAACACGGTTGGTAATATAGGTATATTTTGCGTCTTGACCGCCAATTTCAAATATAGTATCAACTTCAGGGTCAAAAAACACCGCTGCAGTCGCATGGGCAATAATCTCATTTATTACCCCGTCAGTATCAGCATGTAAACCTGCAATTTGCCTTCCTGACCCGGTTACTCCCAGCCCTTCGATAACCAAAGTGTCTCCCACATTGGTTACCAGTTCCTGATAACATTGCCTAGCCGCACGAACCGGGTCGCCATTCGTCCGCAGATACACCGATCCTAAAATAGCATTGTCTTCCTGACGCAACACCACTGCTTTAGTGGTAGTTGATCCTACATCCAGACCAACGATACATCGATCTCCCGCACGAGCCTTATCCTTTGTCACCGTTTTAAACACCACTTTGTCAGCCGCCTGACTTATAGCCGGAAGAAAAGTAAACGTGCTATCGCCTGCACCCTGTCCAACCAGACTTTTGCCACTAAGAACACCCGCCGGCATTGTGCCATTTTCCAGCGCCCATACCCCAGCCCCAAAAGCCTCAAAATATGCAGCCTCATCAGCAACGCAAATTGTTTTATCTTGCAGCGCGTCACCTTTTATGTAATCAATCATTACCTTATTTTTTGCTGTTCCACCAATAATTAGAAATTTTTCTGCTGAACACCTTTTCAATAACTCCAAAATCTTAACTGCCATCATCCGGCATAGTCCAGCTACCACCTTGCCCTTAGCCGCACCTTTATTCAAAGCATGGGTACAGTCACTTTTACAGAATACCGAACATCTACCGGCAACGATATAAGCATCCTCAGAATCAGCGCAGGCTAAAGCCTCCTCAATCGATAAGTTCATCCGTTTGAGCTGCTGCAAAAAAAATTCTCCGGTCCCCGAAGCGCACTTATTACCGGTAATAACATTTACAATCTGCCCCATGCTGTTTAATTGATAAGTCATGAAATTTTCGCCGCCGGCAGACACAATTCCATTACACTCAGGATACTTGTCCTTAAGATGGCTGTAGGCAATTTCTACCGCTTCAGCTTCCGCAATCGACGGCAGATTAATTAAATTGCGAAACTTACGCCCGGTCACCGCTATTCGGCCAGTCTCGATTCCGGCAAGAGATCCCAGCATAGCATCCAGCACATTCACGATGTCGCCATCATGCGATCGTGAATCGGTTGTAACCAGTTCAATACCTGCCTCAGTCTGTTCAACAACCACCAAGCTAATCCGGGACGCGCCCAGACAAATACCCATTGACCTCATCAACTGCAATTCCCCTTTTCAAAATACTGCAAACATTAATAACATATTGAATACCTATGTTTATCAATATATCACTTTTTTTCCATTCTGAAAACTATATTCAACCAAAGCTTTGATAAACCTTTTACAAATTTCAACAAAATAATACTTTATGTGAAATCCTCCAACCTGAAAACCACCACCCAAAGGCCCTTAAAACATTTAAAAACCTCGTTGCACTGCTGCAAACGAGGTTAAACAGTAGCCACCGCTCACAAAATCCATTACGGTGCAGAAAACAAGACTCGATTAGGATGAGTATAGACATTGAAACGTTCTCCACGGCTAAAAGCGATTACCGTAATTCCTAATTCCTCTGCCAATCCAAGCGCCAAACTCGTTGGCGCCGCACGGGCAATAATTACAGGAATATTCATTTTACCAACTTTCAGCACTATTTCCGAAGACACCCTTCCTGTAAATACAACTACCTTATCAGTAGTTGAAATTCCATGCTCCAAACAGTAGCCATAAAGCTTATCAAAAACATTGTGACGACCAATATCATGGCAATGGTAAATCAGGCGGCCTTCCGCCGCCAAACCGCCACCATGAACACCTCCAGTTAAGCGAAAAACTTCGGACGCATTTTCTAATGCCACCTGATAAGCGAAAACCTCTTCGATCGACATACAGAGCTCGGTTTCCACTCGTTTTGTCACCTTAGCATCATTTGCGTAATAAAAACCTACTCGGCCTCTGCCACAGCAGGCGCTCAAACAGCGTTTGAGGTACAGCTTGTCAGCCCCGGCGCCAACCTCATTTGTCTCAACCCACACTAAACCACTGTCAATATCGATGTTGACTACTCTGAGATCAGTCAGATCTTTAATCATGCCCTCTGTTGCCAAAAAACCAGTAACCAAATGCCACTCATTTCCTGGTGAACAAAGCATAGTAACCAATTCCTGCCCGTTGAGATAAATTGTTAACGGCATTTCTTCCACAATTACGTCCTCAGTTTCAGCCAAATGATCTCCGGCAATCTTTACTACCGGCGTCAAGACTGTTCCCTCAGCAAGCTTCATCGGAAGCCACACTCCTACAAAATCATTGCTGCTCTTTTATCGACAACAAGCTGTCATTCAAAACTTAGCTGCATATTTTCTTTATTGACAAATCCCACCTGTACCTCACACCCAAAGAATTGGCAAAGAAGCCTGGCTAATTCATCCCTGGCAGCAATCACCTGCTCCTGGTTCTGGCTGGTAAACCCATCAATTGGAAAGAAAATATTTCGACTTTCTTCCGTCACTTTTCCGGCCTCGCTTTGCCGCCAAATCCACCGCCGGGTCTTTACCTGATCGCCGGCAGCATATATCAATTCTCCCTTTTCCAGAACCTCAGCCTTCTTCTCGCCAAAAGGTATAAACATATCACCCTCCTGAGAAAACCGTACAACAATATCTCCTGCTGCGCTATCAACATCATGAGCCCCAAGCGGCACCAGAAATTTTAGTGACACAGCATTTCCGATATCCACAACTGGATTAATCTTAGGAAACCCTTTTTTCTTCTCAATGCGGGAGGCCATTGCCTCAATTGAACTTAAAAATTTGTTAGGATTTATTCCCAACTTTACGAAGGCTTGGCGATAAGGAATCATTTCCGGCGACTCCTTAACCTTTTGACCAACAAACTTGTTTTCAACTCCTTGAATACTATAGTCAAGGAGTTCGCCAATTTGACTAATAGCTTCGCGATTATTTATTCCTTTGGCAAAAACAACACCAAAGCAAACATCTTCTAAGTGTTCAAAAACCTCTTTGTCTACTACAAATTTCACACTATCACTCCCAAATATTAGTTCATTACATATAAATATTGCAATTTATATTGCACTTCCCTGGGGCTAATTCCTGCTTATCCCCTCTAAATACTAAATAGCTGTTCACTTTTCCAAAAATATGCACTAATTAAAGTATTACCATTTTTACAAAACTGATTCGGCAGTTAAAGTTACCTGACTACCCCAAAGAGAAAAACTAGACTGATTGATACAGTCTAGTTTCATTAGCAATAATCCAAATTTATCTAAAATATTTTTATATTTATTAACAAGCCCAATAGCCGCCTTCAACGGCAACATTGGCACCTGTCATAAAGTCGCTGGCGCTTGAGGCAAGAAAAATACACGGCCCAACAAAATCTTCTGGTTCGCCAAGACGACCAATTGGCAGACGCTTTAAGAAGTTTTTATACACGGCACTTTCTGGATCAAACATCCATTCCGTCAAATCCGAACGGAACACCGTCGGATTAATGGTGTTGACATTAATCTTGTATTTTTCCGACCATTCGCAAGCCAGCGATTGAGCCATAAGATCAATGCCGCCTTTAGCCGTACAATAGCCAGTATAGCCGGCCATGCCAGCTTTGGAGCGGGCGGAAGATACCAGAATCACTTTGCCGCCTTTGCCCTGCTTAACCATTTGCTCGCCGACGTATTTACAGAACAACCATGTTCCTTGAACATCGGAACTCATGATTTTTTGCCATTCCGCCAAATCCTGTTCGAGAATCGGCTGTGCATGGTTATATCCGGCAGCGGTTACCAATACATTGATTTCTCCGAATTTGGCCACTGCATCTTTTACTATCCTGATCGCATCCGCTTCCACAGCAGGATCGCCAGCTGAGTAAGCGCATTCAATTCCCTGCGCGGCTAACTCCTTGCAAAGAGCTTGACACTTTTCGTCACCACGGCCGGTGACAAAAACTTTCATTCCTGCCAGACCATAGCCACGAGCAACAGCCTTTCCCAATGCTCCGGTAGCGCCTGTAATTACCGCTACTTTTCCCTTAACATCAAACAGCTTATCCACAAACTGCTTATCAATCATGCCACTCTCTCCTTTACACCAATACGCTTAGCTTATAATTTCGCAGATACTGCCTATCTGCAATTAGATATTTCCGCCGTAAGTGTATGTTCTGTCTGGCACTTTATTCATATCATTTTCATCGATTTCGGCAACGCAGCGAGCCATGGAGCCATCGCCCAGATACCAGCGGAGCGGGAAACAGTAGAATCTGAACCGTTTACCGGAAACCTTATCCAGATCGCCACCAAGATTTTCAACGCCGACAATGCCATGACCAAGTAAATACTTATGACATGGTTCCCAAGTGCCCCAGCAACCAATTTCTTCCAGAGCGCCGAATTTCTTATCATATGCTTCTTTACCATGAACTTTGATGTAAGTATCTTTATCAAATTCGGCATATGCCTCAATACCGAACTTTTCGATGTACTCTTCGGTAATAGGTCTGCCTGAAGCACCGAGCAGGTTCATACGAGTCATGCCGTTATTGCCCATAGCAGTGTGGAGAGGATGGTCCAGAGCCTGACTATCCATAGCAACGCACTTAACCTTGTGCTCAACAAACCACTTGCCGGCATCGATACCAGTACCACAAGCGTAATGATAATACTCCTTGGAGTCATCGAACTTGCGATGCATACCAGTGTTCAAGCAGACAACCATGCCTTCCAGTTCACTTGGCTTAATACCTACTTTTTTGCAGGCATCTTCAAGATGTTTCGGACCAATCAAGCCCCAAGGCTCAATCTCGATGGGGAGGCAAACGGCATCACCGGTGTATGCATCAACAGGCATCTCGTGAGTGTAACGAGCTCTTTTTCCGTCGAACTCTTTTTCCATAACATGCCGGGGAGCATCGCAATGCGTACCGGTGTGCATAGTACAGGTGATCTTCTGCGTCAAAACGCCGCCCTTAGCCATGGTGTGCGTATTATCGATTACCGGCTTGTCGAAATAAGGCCAGCGTGGAATTTCTGCACTGAAAGGATGTGTCAGATCAACGAATACTTTTTTTCCCATTTTTAAATTCCTCCCAATAACTTATGATTATTTATGTGATTGTAACTATCTGCGCAACCACTAACTAATCCGGCCAATGATAAATTCCAAGGTAATGAAACCGATAACCACCCTATCGTTCATCATTCGCTGTACCGGGAGGCATACCTACACATGATATTAATCCCGGCAATGGTACACAGAAGTTTAGCTACCAACATACTAGCGGTTACTTAGTTTGATTGACTTACTAATCCTTTCCCAATCTCGCAAAAAATTATTCTAAAACTTTGAAAACGATATGCGCTTTATATGTAACGATTTGACTCCGCTTTCTATCACAAAATATATTTTTTCCAAAAAAACAGTAACATACCCATCACAACCATCAGGAAAATTCGGGATAAAAGCATGGATATTTTCTGTTTCCCCACCTACAATTTTATGCAAATGTAAGGCTATAATCGTAAAATCCAACTATGTTACATATTGAACTTTGTTTAATATATTTGAATTTTTTAAACTCTTACTCTATTATAATAACCTCTTTCTCTACTTAAAAGGAAATAGATTATTCCTTGTTAGCAATAGAAAAGACCTATTGAATTTGGTATAATAAGTTTATGGTATTTAATTTTTAACATATTTAGTATATACTTCAAATAATAAGGATTTCCTCTCAATATTGATCAGAATATTAAATATTTTTCAGAATATACAAACCATCCATTATTTATTATCCTTAAGGGGGTTCTATGGAACTACGCCAAATACGTTACTTTATTTCAGCAGCTGAATATCTTAACTTCACTGAAGCAGCCAAACATCTCTTCATAACCCAGCCAACCTTAAGCCAGCAAATTGCTGAACTTGAAGAGTATCTGGACGTAAAACTATTTGACCGAAATGGTCGATCTATACGTCTAACTGTCGCTGGTGAAGTATTTCTAAAAGAGGCTAAAGAAATAATTATCAAAACCGAAGAAGCTGTCGCTGCGACTCGCCGGATTCGCTCTGGTCTTATTGGCAATATTAAAATCGGTTTTATGGCTGAAGCGGCTAAAAAGTTCTTACCGCAATTTGTGGCCAAGTTCCGTCAAAGATATTCAAACATTGACCTCAGTTTAACCCAGTATACACTGTGGCCGCTGACCAATGCCCTGAGACATGGCCAACTCGATATCGCCTGCATGTTGGCCTTTAACCTAGATAAAAAAGATTTTGCCTGGAAAACACTATACACCGATTTTCTAGCAGCAGTGGTACGCTACGACCACCCTTTAGCCAATGAAAAAACCATCACGCTTTCCGCCATTGCCGAAGAACCGTTCGTTTTAATGTCTCGTGATGAAGGTCCTGCCCCAATTGATCAACTTGTTAAAGCCTTCGCCGACCGCGGAATTACTCCTAAAGTAGTAAGCCATCATCGCTTTATGGAATCAGTCCTTATGTCCATCGAATCAGGTATCGGCATTTCCATTTTACCACGATGTGTCGAAGCCTATACCAACCCCAACCTCCGTTTCCTTGATCTCGGCGAAGATTCAACAGCCGTAGACGTAGTAGTAGCCTGGAAAAAGGAAAACTCTAATCCGCTAATTCCCTTATTCATAAAGGAACTCGACAACAGCGCCCAACCCGTAACATAGTTTACAACTAGAATAAAAATGGAGTCCACCTCACAAAAGGCAGACTCCATTTTTCTATTGTATACTAGCTATCCTGCTGACAGTTGTTCATCGCCATGCGCCGTAGTCAACCGTCGTACCTCCATAGTTAGGCAAACGCCAGTGATAGCGGCAGCAAAAAAATCAGAAATCGGCCCTGCCAGCCATATCCCGTTCAGACCAATCAGCCCCGGCAGAATACTTAGCACCGGTATCAAAATAATAACCTGACGTAAAAGATTAAGAACAATGGCATAGTTTACTTTACCAACCGCCTGAAAGTAATTAGCTCCTACCACCTGGAACCCGATAACCGGCAGCATCACAAAGAACAGCCTCATCGCGTATGCTCCCAACCTCGTCAACTCAGCATCGCCATTAAAAAGCTGCATTATGTAGGCCGGAAACACCTCTACCACAATGAACCCACATACAGAAGTTGCCGTTGCCGCAACAGCGGCTATTTTCAGCGTAGTAATCACCCTGTCAAACTGACGGGCACCATAGTTATAGCCAATAATCGGTTGCGCCCCCTGCATTATGCCAAGCACCGGCATCAGCATCAGCATAAACACACGGTTTATAACACCATAGGCAGCTATTGCCACTGTTCCACCGTAGGCCATCAACTGATAATTTATAATAACCATTACAATACTGTTGGTTGCCTGCATAAGAAATCCCGACAGGCCAATCTTAAAAATACTAACCGCAATATCAGCGCGAAGTCCAATATAGGCTCTTTTGAGCTTAAGTCCGACTGTGCCCCGGACAAAGTATACTATTACCCAAATTGCGACGACAGCTTGGGCAACAACAGTTGCCAGTGCCGATCCCTTGATACCGAGACCAAGCCCAAAAATAAACAGCGGATTAAGCACCATATTCAAGACCGCTGATACCAAAGTTGTTGCAACTGCCGTATTTTGGTCCCCTTGGGCCCGGATAACACCATTCAAACCAAACCCGATATGCATAAATAAACTACCCATAAGTATAATCTTGGTAAAATCCCGGGCATAAGGCAGTACATCAGGGGTTGCCCCCAGCTTTATTAGAATCGGATCTAAAAACATCAACAATCCCGCAGTTGTTGTCAAAACCAAAACCATAATCAGCGTGAAGGCATTACCCAAAATAAGCTCAGCCTCGGCCTTGTTATTTTCCCCCAACCGTATCGAAACCAGCGTTGCCGCTCCCAAACCGATCAACATGCCAACCGCCATCAGCACCATCATCAACGGAAACGCTATGGTCACCGCGGTCAACCCGATCTCCCCTACACCATGCCCAACAAAAATACTATCCACCACATTATACAATGCATTAACCAGCATCGCGAAAATAGCGGGCACAGAAAACTTCCATAGCAGTGAAGAAACTTTTTCCTCCCCCAATGCTTTCGTTTTATCCATAGGCAACTCTCCTCTATATCAATATATTTGCTAAAAATTCATCGGTAAAACCAATAAACCTTTTGATTTGGGCTTTTATTATATCACTACGCCCCATTAGTGTCTAGAATAATACACCCCGGTTTTCGGGGCTTACTTCTCTTAGAACAACATTGTTATATTATTCCGCTAGCAACCTAACTATTCGGCCAAAGATCATGCCCTAAAAAATTGAACGGCTGGTTTTATTGCCAGCCGCGGAAACCGAAATTTAATTATAAAACGCATTATTATCAGCCAAACTGCTCATGTGCACAAATACACTTTTTCCAATGCGCAGGCGCTGGCGCCTGCCGCCCTCTGTCAATAAACAATACTTCACCGCCCATAGCTCTGGCCTCATCCGCATCATGGGTTACCAGAACAAACGGAATCCCTGAAATCAGTTGCATTCGCTTAAGTTCGCCACGCAATTCCAGCCTGGTATCACAATCCAACGCGGACAAAGGCTCGTCCAACAGCAGTATTTTCGGTTCAGCCATTAAGGCCCTGGCCAAAGCTACCCGTTGCTTTTCGCCACCAGAAAGCTGGTGGATTGGGCGCGCAGAAATATGCCCAATTTTCAAAAGCGCCATTAGCTTCTCATAGTTTTCAACTGTCTTAGTACTCTTTTGTTTTACCCCATACCAGATATTATTATTCACACTCATATGGGGAAACAATGCGTAGTCCTGAAACATATAGCCGACATTTCGGTCCTTTGGGGGAACAAACCTCTGCTCTTCAGCAGAATAAAAAATTTCCTTGCCAAAAACAATTGATCCGTCATCCGGGCGAGTTAACCCGGCAATACAGCGTAAAGTTGTTGTCTTGCCGCAACCAGATGGCCCAAACAACACCAACACATTATTATTCACCGTGAAGTTTAGTTTTAATATAAAATCAGGCAAGATTTTTACAATATCAACCGTCAGCATCAGATCACTCCCCGGTAACTAGAAGTTTTCACTTTAGTCTTAGTCCAGATATTTAGCCAATATACTGCGGCAAAGGTAATGCCACTGATGATTAATACATAAATTCCAGCGGTAGAAAGATCGTTTGACTCGGCAGCAAAATATATTGCCAAAGGCAAGGTCTGCGTCTTGCCGGGAATATTTCCGGCCACCATAATGGTCGCACCGAACTCACCTAAAGCCCTGGCAAATGATAGCACCACTCCGGCAACAAGTCCCGGCCAAGCTAACGGCAGCGTAACAGTCCAAAACACCCGCCACTCGCCGGCTCCTAACGTTCTGGCAGCATCTTCAAACCGGGCATCTACGCCTTGCAAAGCCGCCTTAGTACTCTGATACATCAAAGGAAAAGCTACTACCGTCCCAGCCAACACTGCTGCGTATGGCGTAAAAATCAGTTGCGTATTAAAGTAATCTGTAAACAGCCGTCCTATAGGTCCATTTTTACCGATCATGACCAAGAGAATAAACCCTGTTACCACAGGCGGCAATACCAGTGGCAGGGTAAACACAGCTTCCAGCGCCGCCTTAGCCGGAAATTCCAGCCGCCGCATAGAGTAAGCGCAAGCTACTCCAAAAACAGTAACAAATACTAACGACATTAACGCTACTTTAATTGATAAAATTACTGGCTGCCACTCGATCATCCGCCTTCACCTTTTCTATTGGTTTCGGTTAGTTTTAGTTGAGTTATAAATAAGATTCTTACTTGTTCATCGAAAAACCGTATTTTTCAAATACAGCCACACTTTCAGGACTAGTCAAATAAGCAAAAAAATCTTCCGCTGCTTTCCGCTCTTTTGTCCCTGCCATAATCGCCGCCGGATAAACTATTGGTTTATGTGACCCTTCTGGAGCGCTAGCAACAATTTTCACTTTATCACTAACAATCGCATCAGTTTTATACACCAGTCCAGCCTCAACATTGCCGGTTTCAACATAAGTTAACACCGTTCTCACATCTTTGGCCAAAACAACCTTATCCTTTATCCCATCCCAAATCCCCAATTTATTAAGAGCCTCTTTAGAATACTGCCCGGCAGGAACTACTGACGGTTCACCAATACAGAATTTCTGCACATCGGCTTTAACCAGGTCTTCAAACTTATTAATAACCAAAGTTGAATTTTGTGGCACAATCATAACCAGCTTATTGTCCAACAAATTCTTACGGGTAGCCTTATCAATAAGATTCTTGGCTTCCAAATCATCCATTTGTTTAGTCGCTGCAGAAATAAAGATATCAGCCGGTGCTCCTTCCTCAATCTGTTTCTGAAGCGTACCTGATGCTCCCAAATTATATACCAAAGTCACGTTAGGATATTTAGCCTGATAATTTTTTTGAATCTCTGCCAAAGCATCCTTCATACTTACCGCCGCAGAAACATTAAGTTCCACCTTAGCAGCGCTCTCGGATGCATCTTTTGCCCCACCGCATCCAGCAATCATAATCCCCAATACCATTATGACACTTACACATACTACTGACCATTTTCTCATCATAATCTCCCTCCAAAACATTATATACTTAAAAATAAATGTCAACTAACATAGTCCAAAATAACTACGTTAGTTGACACAACATTGTCGTCAATTTACAATAAAAATATAAACTTCAATCATTAGCTTCTTTCTGCAACTAACGCTACCTAACAAAACCAAACATTATATAATGATATTATTATACTATTTGCAGTAATATAATTGCAAGACTGGTTGTACATTATTCCTAAAATCAACTTACCTATACAATTATTTGCGCAAACCTTTTAGTATCTAGATTTTTAAACCAGATGAGGTGGATTCATGAGCGAAACTGTTTCCTATACGCCTGAAGAAGTGGCAAAAATACTGAAAATCTCCCGTTTCACTGTTTATGAGATGATTAAACGCGGTGACCTCTCCGCCTATCGCATCGGCCGGAAAGTCCGCGTTGAAGCCCCAGACCTTGAAATCTACATTAAAAACTCTAAAGGCCACTCACCTGCTGCCCAAACCGCGTCTAACGCCGTTTCCGAAGTCCCATTCACCGCCCCAGATGGACTTATACTTTGTGGCCAAGATGTTATACTGGACATCTTAACCCGTCACCTTGAAAAACAAATGCCGCATATCCGGTTTCTTCGCAATTACAGCGGTAGCATTGATGGACTACTTGCCCTTTACCGAGGCACAGCCAACGCCGTTACCACCCATCTTTGGGATAGCGACAGCAATACCTATAATCTCCCTTATGTCCGCCGAATATTGCCAGGTCATCGTACCCAAATCATCAACCTAGCCTACCGGATTGAAGGATTTTATGTCGTCAAAGGCAATCCGAAAGAAATCAACTCCTGGGAAGACTTAACCAGATCTGACGTACAATTTGTCAACCGCGAGCCTGGTTCAGGTGCTAGAGTTTTGCTTGATGAGAAACTTCGCATCCTCGGCATCGACCATCAAACCATCAGTGGCTACAAGCACGAAGAAATGAGCCACTTAGCCGTAGCCAGCTCTGTAGCCAGAGGCGTCGCTGACGTGGGACTTGGCATCGAAAAAGCGGCACTTCAAGTACAAGACATTGATTTTGTACCACTGCAAAAAGAACGCTATGACCTCGTAATCCGCAAAGAAGACGCTAACAAGCCTCATTTCCAGGCTCTACTCTCAATTCTTAAATCAAATAGCTTCCATAATGAAATATCCGGCATGGGCGGCTATGACCTAACCGAAACCGGAAAAATCATAGCCGAAACATAAAACGGGGAGTAAAACACTCCTCGTTTTTTACTCCACAAACTCCTCCATCAGCCACATGACCATTGATGAACAATCGTCCAGCAGGATATACCGTTTAGAAACAGAATATCTCTACAATATAAAAAGGAGGTGTTGTGTCATGATTAATAAAATTCTTGTACCCACCGATGGTTCAGAGATGGCTTTAAAAGCAGCCAAGTATGCTAAAACAGTTGGTGAAAAATTTGATAGCCAGATCACATTGCTTCATATTATCCAAAATTACTATGACTTACCGTCATTCAGCATGCCTGATACCGTTAACATCCCGCGCTCGGTCTTACAAAATCTTGAAAAAAGCGGCGAGTTAATCCTGGAAAAAACTCAAGAAATCTTAGCGGACTACGAAGGCAGGCTAACGACTCGTCTGGAATATGGCCCGCCCGGCAAACTAATCGTAGATATCGCCGCTAACGAAGGCTACTCGCTCATCATCATGGGCCGTCGGGGCCTAAACAGCTTTGCTGGTTTTCTCCTGGGCAGCGTCAGTAATCACGTTGTTCACTACGCCACATGTCCAACCCTCATCGTAAAAGCCTCTGAAGTTAATTCTTAAAGCTAGCTACCATCCTTTCCAGTTCAAAAGCCATGTTCTCTAACTCCAAAAGCGAATCAGTGATCTCTTTAACCGTTGCTGCCTGCTCTTCGCTTACCGCAACAATTTCCTCCGTACAGGCGGTATTCTCTCCAGCCAACCGGTTGATATTAGCTACAGCAGCCATAGCTTCATGGCAAAGGACCACCTGGTTTTCCGTCTCCCGGCTAATGGTACGAGCCTGAAATTGGACATTTTCAACAGATTGTACAATCTTATTAAAAGACACTCCAAGTCCTGTCGCCACCTCAACCCCTTGCTGAGCCTCGATAAGACTTTCTTCCACGGCGGTTGCCACAGCCGCCGTTTCTGTCTGAATTTTTTTAATTAATAAAGTGATATCTTTGGCAGACTGCGACGTCTGTTCAGCCAGCTTTCGCACCTCGTCAGCCACCACCGCAAAGCCCCGTCCCCACTCTCCTGCCCGCGCGGCTTCAATCGAAGCGTTCAAAGCCAACAAATTTGTCTGATTAGCAATACCAGTAATCAGACCAGTAATATTACCAATTTTCATCGCACTGTTGTCCAACATCGTTATAATTGCTGTTGTTCCTCCTAATCCATCCTTCAAACGCCGCATTTTTTCCACCGTTTTATCCACTACGTCCTGACTTGTTGCAGCAATTTTTGACGATTCGTCCGCCGCCACTGTCACCTGGCCGATACTGCCAGAAACAGTATCCGTAATCAACACAAGATCGGTCAGCAGCTTTTCAGTAGCAATAGTTTCATTACTTTGTCCATTTATTTTTTCTGCCATTTCCTGAATAGCTCTAGTAACCTCTAACGCAGCACTTCCTGACTGCTCGGCAGCACTATTAACCTGGCGGGATGACTCTATCACCAACGCAACCGACTGTTTTACAGAGCAAACAATTTGCCTCAGACTGGTAGTCATACCATTAAAAGCTTTTGCTACCTGGCCGATTTCATCATTGCTATTTATCATTATTGTGCTAGTAAGATCCCCTTCCGCCACCCGCTGAGTTCCAACATCAAGCAACCTGAGAGGCCCTAAAGTACGCCGGACATAAAAAAAGGCGACAACAGCAAAAATTATGACCAGTGCTGCCATTATCATTATACTGCACCCAACCATACCCCAGGCCTCACTAAGCACCGTCGCTTTTGGATAGAGGGTAACAACCAGCCACGTCGTACCGGCTACAGGCCGATAGGAAACCAAATATTCCTGTCCACGAAAAAAGCTGGAGCAACTTCCGATCTCACGGTCTACCGCCTCCTGATAAAATGAATCTTCCAGTACTTTACGCTCCGCTACCGCGCTAGAATCTGTTTGAAGAATCACCGGAATCCTGTTTTTATCAATAACATTGATAATGCATCCCGGATTCTGCGCCAAAATTTGTTCAACAAGAATTGTAATATTCTCCATAGCTACATTAGCCCCCAGTACACCAACTACCGTGTTATCTTCACCGAATATAGGCACCGCTCCGATAAATGCCAATTTACCGCTGAGCTTATTGGTAATTGGCTCAGAAAATACCGGCGTACCGTTTAGCACCGTCTTAAAGTAATCCTGCTCAGCAATATTCACCGGCTCAGTGCCGGTAGTATGGGCAATTTGCTTCCCCTCCCGATTAACAACAAAAAGTGCATCATTTCCGCCATAATAAGGCTGAAGTTGTTCCAAAAAAGCCACCGAACCTACCGGTTCGAGCCGCCTTAATTCAGCTTTTCCTCCTGACACCGCCAGAAAGTTCATTTTGCTGCGAACATATACACCAAGATCGCTTGCAGCACGTTCCGCCACCTTATTATTTCGCTCAAGCGCTGCCTGAATGAGACTGTCTGTCATCTGATCGGTAAAATACCATCCCACTAGACACATTGGCACAACGCAAAACATAACAGTAACAATAGTCATCCGAACACCAATTGATTTTAACAGCAATGTAACCCCTGCTAACCTTACTATGAGTCTCTTTATCAACTTTGCAATTTCTTGGCGCATATAGACTTAACCCTCCACATCATCGGTATAAGAATATTTTAGCATTTTATCCAAATATTACATATGCGGTCAGAAAACAATTAACATAATATTAATATTTAATTAACCTTTTCCAAAATAAATAAAGCGGGCCATTCGGCCCGCTTTATTTATAATTATTGCCTAGTTCCAGTCATTCTTTTTTGCAGCATTCGTCCCGGAATAGTAAATGCCAAATTAAAGATTAAAATTGTAATAATCAGCAGAGCACCAATGCCATTAGCAATCTCCATCCTGTCAGGTACCAACCCAATACCCATGACATACCATAAGTGAACAGCCAACGTTTCTCCGGCGGCAAAAAGATCAAAATCACCTGCCTGGCGCGACACTGTTGTACCAGCAGTAAAAATTAGAATTGCAGTTTCACCCATCGCCCGACCGGCAGTCAGCGTTATTCCGGTAATTAAGCCCGGCAATGCATTCGGAAGCACCACCCGCCAAATAGTTTGCCACTTTGTTGCACCAAGAGCAAGGCTAGCCTCACGATAATAGGACGGCACCGCTCGAAACGACTCTTCCGTAACCCGAACCAGCACCGGTATATTGAGAAGAGTTAGCGTTAAGGCGCCACTAAGAATACTTATTCCCAACCCAAGGTAATTAATAAAAACTATCATGCCAAAAAGCCCTAGTACAATAGAGGGAACAGTAGCCAAACTCTCTGTACTTAACCTTATAAGCTCGGTAACCCTGCCTGTTCCAGCATACTCGGCCAGGTAAATTCCGGCCCCAAGAGCCACGGGAAAAGAAAAAAGCATGGACAGCACTAGAATATAAAAAGAATTAAACAGCTCGGGTCCAACCCCGCCACCAGCCCGGATATCACTCGGCATTCCAGTAATGAAATGCCAGCTTAGCACCGGTAGTCCCTTATAAAGCATGTATAGCAAAAACGACGCCAACACCCCGAGAATCACAATAGCCGCCAGCCAAGCTATCGCTGTTGCGATTTTATCACATATACGTGCCGACATCATACCACGCTCCCTCGACCAAGCCTACGAATCGCCACAATCATTAAAAGTGATATCAGAAGCAGCACCAGCGCCATAAGAAATAATGAATTACCCCACGCTGACCCGAACGGAGTATTACCCATTTCAATAACAATTTCACTAGTCAGTGTCGATGTAGGCATAAATAACGACTTTGCCAGTTGCGGTGTATTACCAATTACCATTTGCACTGCCATCGTTTCTCCCACCGCTCTGGCCATAGCTAAGACTATCGCAGTCAGTATTCCCGGCATAGCGGCAGGCAATAACACCCGCCTAACCGTTTGCCACCTAGTAGCCCCTAGCGCCAAACTAGCTTCTTCCAGCGATCCAGGTACCGCCCTGATAGCATCTTCGGAAATACTGATTATGGTCGGCAAAATCATCACCGCTAGTATAATCGAAGTTGCTAATAGACCGAAGCCAGTATTACCATGCAAATAATTACGAATAAACGGCACCATAATTGTTAAACCAATAAAGCCATAAACCACTGACGGTATTGCCACATATAAATCAGTTGCCGGCCGCATTATTTCCCGTAGCCAAGGCGGTGCAATTTTCGCCATAAATACCGCTCCCGTTAGCCCTAGCGGAGCTCCAAACCCCACCGCCAATAGCGTTGCCAATAGTGACCCCGCTATAAAACTCATTGCCCCGAATTGCCCTTCACTCGGATCCCATTTAGCATTAAAGAAAAAATCCCCCGGACTGACCTCAGTAAAAGTCACTAGCCCCTGCTGACCAACAAAAATCACTATTGATAAAATAATAAAAGTCATCAAAAAGGCACAGGCAAATAATAAATAACGCACATAACGGTCATACATAAGTTTAAGCCTGTGATGATCTATAATCGTAGCAGACACACGGTCACCTCCAGTACAATCTCAGCTACTTCTCTTTCTATTATAGTGCTGAATAACATCGACAATGTTAATCAATTGTTAAGGTTTTGTTAAGTATAATAGGAGTAAAGCCATGCCTGGCCTGACATGGCTTTACTCCTATACTCGATTATTAAGAGGGTTTTGTTATTTCATTTTTGTCATAGGCAAAAAGCCGTTTTTCTCAACATAGGTTTCCTGGAACTCTTTGCTCATAACATAATCAATGAACGCTTTAACTGCTCCGGTAGGTTCACCTTTAGTATACATATGTTCATAAGCAAAAACCGGATAGGTTTTATTAAGCACATTCTCAGGCGCATATTTTACTCCATTATACGCTAAGGCCTTTACAGTATTATCAACATAAGCGGCATCAATATAACCTATAGCACCTGGAGTACTGGCAATCCCCGCCCGTACAGCTCCGTTCGAATCCTGAATTACCGCGTTATCAGTAAAAGCAGCGCCTTTAAGCACAATGTCTGATATTGTTGCCCGCGAACCAGAAGATTTTGCACGGTGAACAATAGTAATTTTTTCGTCTTTACCGCCTACATCCTTCCAGTTAGTAATTTTACCGGTAAGAATGTCGATATATTGTTGCTCAGTAAGATTTTCCACCGTTACACTAGGATTAACAACAAACACAAATGGTGCAACCGCCACCTGGTGATCGACCAAACCTTTGTCTTTCAATTCGGCAGGAATCGCCACATCAGAGTCACCAATATTAACGGCCCCTGTAGCCACTTGATTCATGCCGGTGAAAGAACCGCCGCCAGCAATATTAACCGTAACCTTACTATACTTTTTCTGAAATTCTTCCTGGGCAGGTTTTAATAGTGGTAAAAGTGCAGTAGAACCGGATGCCGTTACTGTCCCCTGAACATCAGCCGGAGTTGCGTCTTTGGCTCCGCCGCCGCAACCGCCAATCAAACCGGCAGTCAACACCAAAGCTGACAGAATAGCCGTTATTTTTGTTTTCGCGGAAAACTTCATTATGATGCCTCCCTAGTGATTTTTATGTACAACATCATTATAGTTTTTCTCCAGCCCCGGTGTGTTAAGCCATTGTTATGAAAATGTTAATTTTACAGCGGTTGAACTACTACGCCACCTCCAGGAATAATCGCCATGACTATTGATTAATTCTATAGTCATGACCGTGTTTTGTATTTATCATTTTCTTTTTGGTTAATAATAACCTTATAATTACGAACGGAAATAAAAATATGTTTTTAAGGATACGCCAGAAATGAATATTTTCCAAAAAAATTTCAAGGCAATAAAAAAACTTGTTATATTTCAGCCACCGCAAACCCCTTCACAATTCGTGCTTACTGAAATGGAATCCCCCTGCAATGAGACCCCCAACCAGCTCGATATTGCTTTATCGCAGCACAAGGCAACAGTTCGCTATGCCAAGCGCGTTACTTCAGTACTCGAAAAAGCCGAAACGCTCCTTAGCGAACCCTATCAAGTAGAAAAAATCCAAGCTTTTAAAGTTGAACTAGACATTCTTCAAGAGCAACAAAAAGCGCTATCTCCCCTAGTAGAAACCTATAACCTGAGCCAAAATCCACTGGATCAATCAATTAGCACCAGTCTTGAGGAAAACATACTTTTGCTCAAGCACCTCTATAACTGGCCACAGAATAAAGATCTTATCCTCCGAAGTATTACAATTCCTGCCAAACCGTTAATGAACGCCAAATTAGCATTCATCGATGGTCTTGTCGATAGCAACACCATCAGCCAAACTGTTATAAACCCCCTTATGCTAGCAAAAAAAGACGACCTCAACCTCTACACAAATGATTTCCTGGAGCGCCTCATCACACAGTACCTTCCAGGCAGCCAGGCAATCTTGGTCGATACACTGCGCGCCGTGACCGACGGCCTTAATCTTGGAAATACCGCTATTTTCTTTGATCATGTGGCAAAAGCCATGCTTATTGAAACCAAAGGACAAGAACATCGCAGCATTGACCGTCCGGTAATGGAACAAACTGCCCGCGGCAGCCAAAGCGCCTTTACCGAAACACTACGGGTAAATACCGGCCTAGTGCGCTCCATCCTCCGCACCAACGATCTAACTACCGAGCTATTGACACTTGGAACCCGCAGCAATACGTTATGTGCCATAATGTATCTTAAGCCCATAATCAACCCTGCCTTAGTGCAAGAAGCCCGAAGGCGTCTTAGCAACTTAAACGTTGATACCATTTCCGACTCCGGTGCGCTCCAACGCTTTATCGAAGATCATCCATCACTACCCTTTCCACAAACTTTGTCCACCGAACGCCCTGACCGTGTCGCTGCCGCTATTAGCGAAGGAAGGTTGGCCATACTGCTTGACGGTTCCCCCTTTGTTGTTGTAGCACCAATAAATTTTTTCACTCTGTACCACTCCGCCGAAGACTTCTCCTATTCCTGGCTGGCTGGCAGTTTCAGCCGAATTGTTAGGTTTTTAGGCTCTATCATCGCCACCATACTACCCGCCTTTTATATCGCTATAAGTTACTTTCACCAAGAAGCACTGCCCACCGACCTTATCCTGGCCATCGGTACCGCCCGGGAACGTGTTCCCTTTCCCTCATTCCTCGAAATCTTGGCAATGGAATTTTCCTTTGAGCTTCTTCGGGAAGGTGGAATAAGAGTTCCCGGCATGCTTGGTTCCACTATCAGCATTGTTGGTGCCATTATCCTCGGCCAGACCGCCGTGGCAGCCAGCATTGTCAGCCCAATTACCGTCGTCATTATTGCCATTACTGGACTGGCCTCGTTTAGCATTCCGGACTACAGTATGGCCTTTTCCCTCCGCCTGGTCCGTTTTGCATTTGAACTGCTCGCTGCCCTACTTGGTCTTGTTGGCATCGCCAGCGGCTTAATAGCCTTAGCCGTCTTGTTATGCAGCATGAAATCACTTGGTGCGCCTTATATGGCGCCGGTTGGGCCAAAAACAACACCAGGCTTTGATACAATAGTACGCGGTCCTGTCTTTTCCCAAGAGCGCCGCCCCGATGAACTCAATCCGCAAGATAAACGCAAGCAGGCAAATATCAGCCGACAATGGACAAAAGAGCCGCCCGCACAAGAGGAGAACGAGCCATGAGCCATAAACCAGTCCTAATGGGCGTAGCCGAGGGGCTTACCCTAGTCTGCATAGCCACCTTCGCCACCTCCTTTCTTTCAGCCTGGTCCTCGGCCATCGACCGCGCAACTACCGCACTTTGGATGCTTCCCCTTACTAATGGTTGTTGCGGAATAATCATCCTGTATTTACTCCTCTATGTCTTAAACCATACTTCCGGCGACCTGTGCTTAGCCTGTGAAGAACTGTTAGGTACTCTAGCCGCCCGTCTAATTATCATCTACTACATCAGCGTTTCTTTTCTTGATGCCGGGCTCTTATTACGTCAATTCGCCGAAAATACCCTGATTACAGCCCTACCCGAATTTCCTTTTGAGCTTATCATAGGGTGGTACGCTTTGATAATTGTTATTATCACTTATATCGGTATTGAGTCAATCGCCCGCGCTGGCTACATGATTCTTCTGGTAATTATCTTATCCATGCTGACTGTGTTAGTGATGCTGTCATCACAGTATCAATGGTTATATCTTGCTCCCTGGAACGGACCTGGTTTCGCCAAAGTAATTCTCACCGGTATACAAAGCACAGGCGCTATAATAGGAATAATCATTCCCGCTATTCTCGCCACTAGTTTTCAAAATATACAAACCATAAAAAAAGCTGTCCTCTATGGACTCGGAATTAGTTCCTTGATTAAAAGCCTGACACAAGCCGCCTTTATCGCCACCTTTGGGACTGAGGTCGCTCGGGAAAAAGTCCTGCCGTTTTATGAGCTGGCGCGTTTGGTCTACATCAACCGTTACATTCAGCGCATCGAATCCTTGATTATTTTAGCCTGGGTCATCACCGGCATTTTGAACATTGCTATAGCCTTCTACATAGGGCTTTATCTCTTAGGCCGCTTGTTCAACCTATCAGATATTAGACCCTTTATTATCCCAATTTTCCTCATTATTACTGAACTGGCCATGCTCCCAAACGAAATTACCGCTGTTATCTTCCTTCATTCCAAAGCCCATTTTTTGTTTTATAATATCGGCGCACTTGTCATTCCAACTGTCCTGTTTTTCGCTGCCATGCTCCGTACAAGGAGACAAAAAGCATGCTAATCAGGCGCATAGGAGCAGTCCTACTTGTTACTTTCAGTCTGCTTTCCTCCGGTTGCTACGGTTCAACAGAGACTAACGATGTAGCCTATGTTCTAGTCATCGGCGTCGACAAAGCCGATGAGGGCAAACAGAGAATCACCGTTCAGCTTGCCGTGCCCGGTGGAAAAAGTGATAGCGCTACTTCCGGAAGGAGCGAAGATGGCAGCGCTCAAAAGAAGCCTTGGATACTTAACACCATCGTAACGCCCTCACCTGCCGAGGAAGCTATGCTGCTTAGATCCACCACGTCTCGGCTTAACAACCTCACCCATGTCGGCATTGTGATTTTTTCCGAGGAGATAGCCCGCCAAGGACTCGCCCCCCAATTGGCCCAAATCCTCCGCAGTCATGAGTATCGTGAAACGCTGTATCTTATCATTGTTCCAGGCACCGCTGAAGAGTATATGAAGCATAATAAGCCTACACTGGAAGAAGGCATCTCCAAATTTTACGAACTTGTTTTCGCAACAGCCACTGAATCAGGCTATTATTCTCCCTCCACCTTGCACGAGTTTTACTCCAGACTCAAGAATGCCGGCGGCTCGCCCTATGTAGCCTATAGCGCCGTCAATCCTATGACCTTATCAGACAAGACCTCCGGCGCTAAAATGCCTCAGCAAAAAGGCGACCCTTATCTGTCTGGCGGAGTACCCCGCACCGGTACTGAAAACCCGATTGAATTTCTCGGCCTAGCCGTCTTTCGAGAAGATAAGATGGTCGGTGTTTTAAACAGTGACGAGTCAAGGGCGATAGCCATCCTCCAAAACAACTTCCCCCATGGCTATATCGGGATCGTTGACCCGTTAAAACCGGAAAAAGATGCTATCAGCCTCAATATCTGCGGTAAGTCCGCAAAAATAACGGCCTCCTTAAACGACAGCGTACCGGTATTCGATGTCAACGTTAATCTTGACGGCGAGATACTCGGCATCACCTCCGGCATTAACTACGAAGCCCCAGGCTACCGCGAACTTTTAGAAACACAGGTCGCAAATCTGTTTAAGGAGCAAATAACAGCGATGATAAGCCATACCCAAAAACTTGGCACCGACCCGGTCGGGTTTGGCCTCTATCTGCGCCCGCAGTTGGCCAATACCAGTGAACTGACTCAAACTGACATGACAGCGCTCTACCAGGCAGCCGAAATCAGCGTCACCGTCACCGTCAAGATACGTCACACCGGGCGTATCTGGCGAACGTCACCGATTAAAAATCAGTAATCTCATGCTAGCATATTGTAATAACGAGGCGAAAAGCATGCTCATCCGCGTCATACTAGTAACACTACTTACCACTCTCACTCTTCTTTGTTCCGGCTGTTACAGTCAAAAAGAAACTGACAGTTTAGCCTATATTGAAGTCATTGGCATAGACAAAGCCGAGGGCGGTAAACAAAAGGTTACCTATCAGCTTGCTATCCCCCGCTCGGCCAGTGGTAGCGACGCTTCCAGCATCATGGGCGCAAAAGACGCCACCTCAAAAAAAACCTGGATAACCAACACCATCATTGTACCTGCACCTGCCGAAGCGCGCATGCTGCTTAGCTCCACCATGCCCCGCACTCCCAACTACAAGCATATTGTCGCCTGGATCTTTTCAGAGGAAGTAGCCCGCGAGGGACTAGGTCCCTCTTTAGCCTATCCCATCCGCAACCGCGATTTCCGTGACACTACATATCTTATTATTGTCCAAGGCACCGCCGAAGACTATATCAAGCGAAACACCCCTACGCTGGAATCTACTGTCATAAAATATTACGAAACCGTCTTCACATACGCTAATAACTCCAGCTACTACCTTCCTTCCACCATTCACAATTTTCTCAAACGAAATAAGAACATAGGCGGCTCGCCTTATGTCGCCTATACCGGCATTAATCCCATGACCTTAAAAGACAAACCGGCTGGCAGCAAAACGCCTGAACAAAAAGGCGATCCCTACCTGCCTGGGGGATTGCCCCGCACCGGCACAGAAAACCCTGCTGAATTCTTTGGCCTTGCTGCCTTCCGAGGCGATAAGATGGTTGGTGTATTAAATAGTGACGAAACCAGAGCAATAGTCCTCCTCCAAGGCAAGTTCATCCACGGCTACGTCGGGGTCGTTGACCCGCTAAAACCAGAAAAAGATGCTGTCAACCTCAACATCTACTGTGACACCACACCAAAGATAAGCGCTGACTTAAACAACGGACAGGCAATATTTGACGTCGAAGTCCAACTAGAAGGCGAAATCTTAGGTATTACTTCCGGCATTAACTATGAAGCTCCAGGCTACCGTGAACTTTTAGAAACACAGATCGCTAACCTATTTAAGGGCCAGATAACCGCAATGATAAGACATACCCAAGAACTAGGCACCGACCCGGTCGGGTTTGGCCTCTATCTGCGCCCCCAATTTTCGAACACCACCGAACTAACCCAAGCTAACACTACAGCCCTTTACCAAGCCGCCGACATCCACGTCAACGTCACCGCCAAAATACGCCGCACCGGTCTTATATGGCGCACTACTCCACCAAGAAATTAGCAAACAAGGAGTCGCGAATAAAAATGCAACTATTATTCACCATCATAGGAATAGTATCCGGCATTCATCTCTATACCTATGGCCGCTGGCTAAAGCAGCAGGGCAACATAGCCGGGTTTATTCTAGCCATCCTGGTAGCAGCTGCAGCCGTCATTCTTCCAGGATTTCGCTTTATTATGAAATAGCGCGTATACCAGTTATAACAGCGCTGTACCAACATACACTGCCCCAAAGCATATACCCACTATAAATCTTCAAAAACGCTGTGGACGGCTTATTATAATGCCCCACAGCGTTTTTGATTAACTTAATGCTTTTGTACGAGAAACGCGTTTGAACTCAAAAAAATTCGTAACCTATGCCACACGCGCAACAGCTGCAACCATATTATAAAACTGCAGGAACAATCCGGCGGTAGTTCTTTGCGCCCGCTCCAAAAGGATTGCTGTTGCCTCATTATAAGCCTGCATTGAGGTGCCAGGTTCCACCCAATTTAAAAACTCAGCGGCAACGTTGGCGTTCTCCACCATAAGATAATGGGCATGCCGCTTGTCATTATACAATCCAGCACCATTAACAGCGAATTTAGTATAGTTCTCCTCTACCCATGCCTCGTATTGCTGGTGACCAGCAAAAAGTTTGCCGCGTGCATGATGAGGAACGCATAAATCCTGAACTAAATGAGCTGCTGCACCTAAAAAAAACACGGCCTTTCGCCAATTGCTCCGCCTAGCTAACTGCAGTGACCGACCAAAGTAGTCTCTAAAGTCGTCAACAGCTGTCGAAAAGCGCCATAATCCTTTCCTGGTCCCGGCATCAAAATAATGACTGACATTTTTCCAGCCTTCATCCGCCCAGCACACTCCGGCATTAAGCTCCGACAAGTAGTTCTCAAAGAAATTGGCCGTAAGAACAAAACCGTCATTACGCAAAATATCCACTGCCTGTCGGTTGCAAAATTGATGCGTCACTCCCGGACGATCAAGCAGTCCCTGAAAGATTCCAGCTGGTGCCAATAAGAGCTTAACACTTCCTCCGACTGACAAAGCTATTCTTACGCCGCGTAAATTCATCAGTCCTCCCACCTTTACTGAAGAATAGACCATTAAACACCGGCAGCAAGCCCTCGACAGCAGGTAATAATGTTGCTGATCATAACTGCAGCATCATCCGCTGCCCCCGGTCGCCCTAGCAATTGAGCATTAAGCTTCATTTTTTCCAGTTTATTGGGATTAGCAACAAGATCGCTAATCAAAAAATTCATATCCTCTACCCCATTAGCCGCTAACGCTGCCCCATTCCGAATAACAAACTTGGCATTCTCCTCTTCCTGCCCCGGAATGGTATTAAATAGCACCATCGGCAAAGCAGAGGCTAGTGCCTCGCTAAGAGTAAGCGCACCTGGTTTTGTAATCAATATATCGGCAGCAGCCATCAATTCTCTGACACGCTGTGTATAGCCCGTCACCACCATCCGCTGCCTGGAGGCTTTTGCCATCATTTCTAGTTGTCGCTGTAACGCAGCGTTTTTTCCGGCAACGGCAATAATCTGAAGTAAAACTTCGCCTGCATTAAGCCCTTTTATCGCCTCTTCTACCGGCCCCAGGCCCAGTCCACCGCCCATAAAAAGCACCGTCGGTACATCTTTGTCAAACCCCAGTTCCCCCTGCACTATCACGCGATCGGCAGCCTGACTGAAGCCGTATCCAATAGGTATTCCGGTAGAATACACCCGCCCAGCAGCTATGCCCTGTTTTATAAGTTCCCGCTCCATCTCCCTTGTCGCCACAAAGTAATTGTCTACCTCACTGTATACCCACAAAGGATGTACCGAGAAATCAGTCATTATCGCAATCAATGTTGCGTCAAGCATTCTGTTTTTTCGCAGATATGCCGCAGCACTAAGAGGAAAAGGATGCGTACAAATTACAATATTGGGGCGATACTCCTGGCATAGCCGTAGCATAGCGCGTTTCATGGTTCTAGCAACCATGTCTTGTACCTTGAAATAGCGTTGCGGGGTCTGAGCCCATCGATATAATAATTCATAAAGATTTGGTGAAAAACCAATAACCTTTAAATAAGCTTCCTTCACCAACATATTCAAATATGAGTTTCCCGCTCCCATAAAATCAACAATTTCAATTTCGGCTTCACATCGCCGTTCGATTCCGGCCGCAACTGCTTTGGCTGCTTGATCATGGCCAGCCCCAACCGAAGCGGATACAACTAATACTTTCGGAACTCTGGCAGCCATGCTATTCACCTCTTAACTCAATCTTTTTCTTTATCGTAGCATATTTCACCTTAAGCCTTGTTAATAACTAGTTAATCTTGGTTAACTCAAGGTTAATTTTTTTTAAGACTATTCAATATTATGGATTTATCCGCAAAATTTTATTATCATTGATATATGCAATTTTGTCCGCATTGGGTCACAACTATCAAAGGAGGAAATATAATATGATAAAATGGGGTATACGTAACCGACTAATATTCTCTTACTTAATCTTAGTGCTTTTAACCCTGCTATTTTTAGGCGTATATATATTGTCATTTTTCTATAACCATACACTTGAAAATCTGACTGCCCAACTATTAACCCAAGCCAGCATAACCGAAAAACTGCTGGCCGAACACTATAACTATCCTGAAAAAAAGACCAGTATTGACGACACCATAAAAAATATTACTGTCAATACTGGCATACGGATTACTGTTATCGACCCTGACGGAACGGTTATCGCTGATTCCTGGGAAAACCCGCAGCTGATGGAGAATCATAATCAGCGCCCCGAAATTATAAGTGCTTTAACCCAAAGCCAAGGCACCTCAATTCGCTTTAGCGACACCCTTGGGGAGAATTTGCTTTATGTTGCCACTCCCATTCATCATGGTACAGAAACAGTAGGTGTACTGAGGCTTGCCACAACGCTAGCCCATATTAACCAAGGCTTCGTCGGAATTCGCTCCGCGCTTGTCGCCGCCGTCCTCCTTGCTTCGTTACTAGCACTAATTATAAGCATTCGCCTAGCCAAGAAATATACTGCCCCTTTAGAAAAAATTACTGCAGCAGCCCAAGAAATCGCCGAAGGCAACCTAGATAAACGTGTTCACGTCCGAACAGGCGACGAAATTGAATTACTCGCCCGCACACTTAACAACCTTGCCGCCAATCTTGACGACAAAGTCAATGAGATCATCGCCGAAAAACGCAAACTAGAACTCATTCTTCAGAATACTACCAGCGCTATTCTGCTCTTAGATCGCTACGGTCAGGTTACCGACTACAATCAGGCGGCGGCTGATACTTTTAACATCCCCACAGATATACTGGGCTGGCACAACATTAAAGTCATCGGCAACGGCTTATTTGATACTGCAGTTCATGAAGCAGTAGAAACCATGGTCAAGCGCACTCTTGACCTTAAAACAGAGTTTAACGGTAATAAACATGTCTTTTTAGTGTCCTTAACGCCAATCATCGGTAGCGAAAATGAGGTCAGTTCGGTATTAGCAGTTTTTCATGATATAACAGCGTTAAAAGAAATCCAAGAAAAACAGGCCGATTTTATTGCCAACGCTTCACACGAACTAGCAACACCGCTAACCGCTATTATTGGTTTCGCCGAAACCTTGCTTGATGGAGCCATAAAGAATCCCGATCTTAGCCTACGGTTTGTTAAAATCATTCAAGCCGAAGCCGAGCGAATGCACCGACTAGTAAAAGACTTGCTTCAAATTGCCAAGCTCGACGCCCAAGACTATCGTAAAAACGTAAAAACCGAACCGACAGCCATTGAACCGCTTGTTTCTCAGGCAGTAAGCGAACTTGCCCCACAATGGCAACAAAAAGAAATTATTATTACCATCGACGCGCCTCCTAAAGAAGTAACAGTACTAGCCAATACCGATTGGTTAAAACAAGTCATCCTTAACCTTTTGGATAACGGCATCAAATATACCCCCTCCGGCGGCACCATTCATTTGACATGGAGTCAAGACGCCAGTGAAGCAGTATTTACTATTCAAGACTCCGGCGTTGGCATTCCCGCCCAAGATTTACCTCAAATCTTTGACCGCTTCTACCGAGTTGACCGAGCCCGTACCCGTAGCGCGGGCGGAACCGGGCTGGGACTGGCAATCGTTAAATTTATTGTTGAAATGTTTGGCGGCTCTATCGAAGCCAAAAGCGGCGTCGGCTTAGGCACTACCTTCACCTTCCGCCTTCCATTAGCTAATTTACCCAATAAACTAGAATAGTTAAGCAAAATGGGGTGCCTCAAATAGGTTTCCAAAACCTATTTGAGGCACCCCATTTTCTATGTCGCTAGCCGCTTGATACAGCTCCTTTTACTTCTTGCGGCGTCGCTGACCGGTAACCAAATATATAGTCCACTCTGCAATATTAGTACAGTGATCAGCAACCCTTTCCAAATAACGCGCCACAAAGATCAGTTGAGTAGCCTGACTGATAGTATGTGGATCCTCCATCATGAAAGTCAAAAGTTCCCGAAAAACCTGCTGATAAATATTATCAACTTCATCATCAGCTTGGCAGATCTGCTCAGCTAACCCAATATCTAAAGCCACATAAGCTTCTAGAGCTTCATTAAGCATTTTTTGGCACATTGCGGCCATTCGTGGTATATCCACCAAAGGTTTGATAAGTGGTTGATTGTCAAGTTTGAAGGTAATTTTAGCTATATCATAAGCATGGTCACCCATTCGCTCAAGATCGGTCGTAATCTTGAGGCCTGTTCCGATAATCCTCAAATCCCGCGCCAATGGTTGCTGTCTAGCAATAAGCACCATACATTTATCTTCAATATCAGCTTCCATTTTATCAATAATATCGTCACCAACCATTACTGCCTGAGCCAACGTTTTGTCTCGCCGTGCAAGGGCATCTACCGCGTCCTGGATAGCACTGCTGACCATTCTGCCCATAGCAATAAGATCTTGACGCAAGGCTTCTAATTCCTGGTCGTAACTTTGTCGTGTAACCATATTCTCCCCCCTTTAACCTGTGTCCTCAGCCAAAGCGTCCGGTAATATAATCCTCTGTTCGTTTATCATTCGGCCTGGTAAACATAGCATCAGTTTTATCACACTCAACTAAATCCCCGTTTAGGAAAAAGCCTGTATAGTCCGACACTCTTGCAGCCTGTTGCATATTATGCGTAACCATTATAATAGTATACTTGGCTTTCAGATCTGTTACCAATTCCTCAATTTTCATTGTTGATATTGGATCAAGCGCCGAACAAGGTTCATCCATCAATAATACCTCCGGCTCAACCGCAAGCAGCCTAGCAATACAAAGACGCTGTTGCTGACCGCCCGAAAGACCCATTGCCGAATCATTCAACCGATCCTTCACTTCATCCCACAGTGCAGCCCCTGTCAAGCTTTTTTCGACAATTTCCCTCAGAACAGCTTTATTGCTCATTCCATGTATCCGCGGCCCGTAGGCAACATTTTCGAAAATCGACATTGGAAATGGATTGGGACGTTGAAAAACCATCCCGACCCTTTTTCGTAGCATTACCACGTCAGTATCAGGATGATAAATATCAACTCCGTCAATAAGCACTTCACCCTCAATTTTGACATTTGGTATTAAGTCGTTCATGCGATTAAGAGTCCTGAGAAACGTTGACTTGCCGCACCCTGACGGCCCGATAAGCGCCAATACATTGTTATTGTGAATATCAATACTTATCTTCTTTAATGCCAAAGACTCCCCGTAATACAATCTTAACTTATTTACACAAATTTTATACTCCATAACTTTGCCCTCCTACGGGTTCTTATTGCACTATACCATATTGTCACAACCATCTTGTTAAGCAGATGTTAAGAAATTGTAAATTCTATGTTACTTTTCTACAAGCTTCGCGTTTACAAACTTACATTTACTGTGTTCCAGTTATCTACTATTTAGTTTACCCTAATCTACTCAGACACTTTTATGATAAATACTTAAAAACAATAGAACCAATAATTATAGGGCTTAACTCCCTATAATTACTGGTTCTATTGTTTAAGCAGGTTTAATATGAATTGTAGCTAATATGTAAAATAGCAAACCCACAAAAGCTGGTGTGCACTCTATTCATAAAAACCATTGCTAGTAGTAGCTAGCTGTCCCGAAAGCGATAGCCGATCCCCCGTACCGTTTCGATTGCTTCAGCTATACTATTGTCTTGTTCAAGCTTTGCTCTTAAATGCCGAATATGAACATCTACCGTACGTGTATCGCCAAAATACTCATAACCCCAGATTTTCTCCAGAAGTTGTTCTCTGGTAAACACTTTGCCAGTATTAGTCACCAGAAGTTTTAATAATTCGTATTCCTTCGGCGTCAATTCTAGCTTTTCTTTTCCTAGGAAGACATCATACCGACTAAAATTAAGCCGCAAATTGCCAACAATCAATTCGCCTTCCGGCAATGAGTTTTTATGGCTGCGTCTAAGCACTGCTTTGACCCGTGCCACCAATTCACGAGGACTAAACGGTTTTGTAAGATAATCATCAGCACCTAATTCTAAACCAACAACCTTATCAAACTCATCGTCTCGTGCAGTCAGCATAATAATTGGAATGCCAGAAGTATTCCGATCACTTTTGAGCGCACGGCATACTTCCAAACCGTCCATACCAGGCAACATAAGATCAAGGATAATCATGTCCGGCCTGTCCTTCGCCATACTGATCACCGCTAAACCGTCAGCTGCCTCACTGACATCATAACCAGCTTTCTCTAGGTTGAATTTGACCAGTTCCCGAATAGATAATTCATCATCAACAATTAATATTCTTCCAGCCATAAACAAACCTCCGCCGGATTAATGCACAGATTAGAAATTTAATCTCAAAAAATCCCTCACCGACTATAAAAGTCTAGCAGCAGATTAATTACGTCCCTCATTTTAACAGGTAAATAAAAACCGGGATTACCCCGGTTTTTATATATTTATTATTTGTTTACGCTGTCTTTAAGACCTTTGCCTGCTTTAAATACCGGGGTTGACGATGCTGCAATAGTGATTTCTTTTCCGGTTTGCGGATTACGCCCCTTGCGAGCTTGCCGTTCTTTAACCTCGAAAGTACCAAAGCCAATGATTTGAACTTTATCCTTTTGGGCAAGAGCTTCTTCCACACTGGTAAACAAAGCGTTAATCGCCTTCTCGGCATCTTTTTTGGTTATGCCTGCCTTATCGGCAACGCTAGCAACCAATTCAGTCTTATTCACTAATTCTTCCCCCTTGTTATTTGGTTACTTTTAGCATTATTCGCTACTGTTCGATTTATTCCTTCTTGTACTCAAAAATATTGTCAAAAACTACTGATTTTGTTTACTTTTGAACATTTTTTCATCCTCTTTGGCCTTATTCCAAAAAAAGTCAAGTTGTTTTAAAGACATATTTTCCCACGAGAGCCCCGCTAGCTTAACTTGGTCTTCAATATAGCCAAAGCGACGAACAAACTTATTATTTGTAGCATTAAGCGCCGTCTCGGCTTCTAAATTCAAAAACCGGGCCAGATTAACCACACTGAAAAGTACATCCCCAAGTTCTTCTTCGGCGGCAGCCCCATCTTTACCTGCTACCTCCTTTAATTCATTCAGTTCTTCCTGTATTTTTTCCCATACAGGGTCGATACTATTCCAATCAAACCCCTTTTTAGCTGCTTTCGCTTGAAGTTTACACGCCCGCATCAGACTTGGCAAACCTTTTGGTACACCATCCAATACTCGTGGCCGTTCACCGCTTTTTTCCTGGCCCTTTATCTTGTCCCAGTTCACAACAACTTCAGCAGCATCCGCTACAGTAATATCGCCAAAAACATGAGGATGACGCCGAATAAGCTTAGCGGTAACGCCATCAATCACATCCTGCATACTAAACTCGCCGTACTCCTCTGCCACCCTGGAATGAAATACTACCTGCAATAAAACATCTCCCAGTTCCTCGCACAGTTTGTCCTTATCAGCAAGCTCAATAGCTTCCAATACTTCATATACCTCTTCAACAAAGTAGCGGCGAAGACTAAGATGAGTTTGTTCTATATCCCATATGCAACCGCTGGGAGAACGAAGCTTAGCCATTACATCTATTACCGGTTTCAAGGTAAAAGAATGCTGGCGGCGAGGACGGCATGGAACATAAACACTGGTAAGATGATCAATAGCAGTAAGCCTGTCCATCTCAAATAACGGCATCGTTATGATCGATTCATCAGCAAGACCCAAGTTGTGTACAACAGTTATTTTAAAATCATCAGGATAATAATCCATCAAACTAAGTTTTGTATCTGACGCCACCTGACGATTATACACTTGTGTAATAACCAATGCAGTATCAAGTTCTTGCGGGAGCCTAGAAATATCATTCGCGTCGACCACAGTAATGCCTTCAACCGGATCTGCACTGAGCCGTACATAAAGTAAGTCAAGAAAACTCATTCCTGGCAAAACTTTGACTTCCAGACCTTCGGTTACCCCCAATTCCCGTATAAGCGCCACGGACTGTTCTGCAACAGCCGGACTGCCAGGAACTGCATAAACGACACTGCCTTCCCGCCTTGCCTGATCAACACAATCTCTAGCTATAGCCTGATAAACCTCTTCAAAAGTAGCATGCTTTTCATACAGTTCATCATAACTCGCAAAGGATATTCCTCTTGCCTGAAGCCCAGCCACCGCCGGATGCTTCGCTGTACGTAGAAGTAACCTCGGCGCTTTTTGTATAAGCTCAAAGGTCTCCAACGTTATAAATTTGAAGTCCCCAGGCCCTAGGCCAACGATAATAATCTCAGCCAATTGTTTACCTCCTCAATAGTCCCAAAGACCGCAGTATTTTCGCGGCCATCCCACCTACGCGTGGAATACGTTCAATATCACGTTTGCTAACCCCGCCCAACAAGAGCAAAACAAATCCATACACCACTCCGCCAACAGTAATGGCAAGAAGAGTCGCAACGCTGTTATGAAGTAGTTTAGTCATAACTACATCATAGGTTAAGAGCACTGCTCCACCCATTACCGCTGCAGCTAAAGCAGCCCTGAACAAATCTTTAATATCCAGAGCAAAACCAACATAACGATAAACAAAATACATATTCAAGAGCGCAGCCACTCCAAAATCAGCATTTGTAGCCCAAGCTGCTCCTTTAATGCCAAACCATGGTATAGCAGTTAATACCCAACTCATGACAATCTTTACTCCTGCAGAAACAGCCATATTAACAACCGGTATAGTCGTACGCCCCAATCCCTGAAGAACTCCTGTCGTAACTTGGTGAATGCCTAAAAGGAAAACGCCGATTGACATAACGGCAATTGAAGTTCCTGCATTTGGTGTACTATAAAGCATCAATGAGATCGGTTCAGCTAATAGTAATATGCCAACAAAAGCGGGAATTGTAATTAGGTTCGATATACGCATTGCAGTTTTTGTTCGTTGTAATACTTGCTCCGGGTTATTAAGCGTAAATGCTTCCGATACCGCCGGAACTAGGCTTGCTGCCAAAGAAGCCGTCAGAATGGTAGGCAAGTTTACCAGCGGCACAGCCATACCTGTTAAATAGCCGAAAAGCTCTGTGGCCTGTTCCACACTGTACCCGGCAACCTCCAGTCTGGCTGGAACAATAAAAAGGTCTATGCTCGATACCACCGGTAACATAATATTAGCCAATGAAACCGGCAGTGCGAGCTTAACAATGCGACTTATTATGCTCACGCCAGATTCCTGACTTAAAAGCTGCTGGCTATCCATCCGGTGCCTAAAACTAGCCTTCTCGCGCCAATAAAAATAAATCAGTACTAAAAGTCCAGCCGCCGCTCCAGGCGCTGCCCCGAAACTAGCTCCGGCCGCGGCAAACTCAATGCCGTGAGGCATTAAAAGATATGCAAACAAAATCATCGTAACAACCCGGAAAAATTGCTCCACAATCTGCGAAACTGCAGTAGGAGTCATCCTTTGCATCCCCTGGAAGTAACCACGGTAACTCGATAATATTGTTACAAAGAAAATAGCTGGTGCAAGCACAGCAATAGCGTAATACGCTCTAGGATCCCGAACGAAATGAGCGTCAATAAGCCATCCAGCCCCGAAATATAGTAAAAAGGTAAAGACCAAACCGGTGACAGCCAATACTGCCAAGGAAATCCGAAACACCCGGCTTGCACCTCGATAGTCTCCTAATGCTACCTTTTCCGCCACAATAATTGATATAGCCACAGGAATTCCGGCCGAAGAAATACTAAGCGCCAAAAGATAAATCGGGTAGGCCATCTGATAAAGACCAATACCTTCCCCACCTAAAAGCCGGGACAACAATATCCGGTTCACTGAACCGATCAATTTTACTACTATACCGGCTACCGTTAATATCAATGCGCCCTTTAAAAATGTGTCTTTGCTCAATCTTATAGTCAGTCCTCTCATTCTTTGTTAGCTCATAGTGCTGTTAGCTTCGGCCAAAACTGCATAATTACTCCGACTAAAGTGCACATTATATTATAACAAAATATGCTAACACTTAAAACACCTTCCAGAAATGTTACTATAAGAATAAAAACAGACTTGGCTTGAAGCCAAGTCCATTAGTGCGAAACATATGTCAAACAAGCTACTTCCTGTACGGTTAATAAAAAAGTAGCGAACTAAGCTCCGCTACTTTATATGAATGCTATTGAGACATTTGCTTGGCAAGGAATCCTGCAGCGGTTTCAGCTAATTTGACTTCCATATCACCCATTTGAGCTCCCGATTCTTTTGAGCAAATAATGACCGCTCCGATCGCGTCTCCTTCCACAATAATCGGTGAAATTACTTCCGCGGTGAATTTACATGGTTCATCCTCATCGCAGTCCGCAGCACATCCCTTGCAATGTTTGTATTCACCAGGGTTATTAATTAGGGCCGTTTTTCGCTCTTCCATTACCTTTTCTACGGCTGGCCCTAAAGACTTACCCAAGAATTCCTTTTTTGAAGCACCAGCGACTGCTACCACATTATCCCGGTCAGCAATCAATATTACATGGCCTATTGCCTCATACAACGAATCAGCATACTCTTTAGCAAAGTCTCCCAGTTCTCCGACCGGGGAGTACTTCTTCAGAATCACCTCGCCCTCGCGATCTACATATATCTCCAACGGGTCCCCTTCGCGAATCCGCAAAGTACGTCGAATCTCTTTCGGTATGACTACTCTTCCTAAATCATCAATCCTTCTAACTATACCAGTCGCTTTCACCAGTATCCCCCCTTTTCAACAGTTTCTGACATTTCTTCAGTGATAGTATATATCCGGCAATGCCCTTTTATTCATGCTGCAGGCAGTCGCCAAAAGGAATTGTCATCCAGCGCTTCTTTGACCAGCCAGTGCAGCCAAAACATTGGCTATCCACATAAAAAGTGATGCAGCAAAATTAGTTGTTCTTAGCCTAATAAGTTGGGGTGGACCAGGCATAATACTTATCCTCGTCGGGTATTTTTCCTTAAGTTTAAGCAAATTTGCTAAATCAACGTTCGGCTGTTCACCAAAAGTAATCTCAATATAATCTTTTTGTTGAATCAATGAACGTCCCCCGATTTGTCGCATTAAGTTTTTATAGCGAGCCACAGTCAAGAGATTCATCACCGGCCCAGACGGTTCCCCAAAACGGTCAATCAGTTCATCCAGTATTTCTCTTATATGCTCTTCATTGCGGATAGCAGCTATTCGCTGGTATATCTCAATTTTATGCATAGCGTCACCGATATAGTCACCATCAAGATACGCATCAATATTTAATTCTAATACCGGCTCAGGCGGCGGCGAAACAGATTTACCATCTCTCAGTTCCTCAACCGCCTCATCCAGCAGTCGACAATACATTTCGAATCCAACATTTATAATATGGCCATGTTGCTGGGGCCCTAACAAGTTACCTGTTCCTCTTATTTCCAAATCACGCATAGCAATTTTAAACCCTGCACCAAGTTCAGCAAACTCCTTTATCGCCTGGAGTCGTTTTTCAGCTACCTCAGACAATACTTTTTCCTGACGATACGTAAAATATGCGTAAGCCAAGCGAGGCGATCTTCCCACTCGACCGCGCATTTGGTAAAGTTGTGACAAACCAAACCTATCGGCATCATAAACAATAATGGTATTAGCGTTCGGCACATCCAACCCATTTTCAATAATGCTTGTGCAAACCAAGACATCATAATGACCTTCATAAAATTCAACCATCGACCTTTCCAAGAGTTCTTCAGGCATCTGCCCGTGAGCCACCTTTATTTTCAGATCCGGCATAAGTTCGGCCAGATGTTCAGCAATTCGATCAATGGTCTGAACTCGGTTATAAACAAAATAAACTTGTCCGCCCCGCTTTACCTCCCGCCTAATAGCGTCACACATTATTTCCTCACGGTATTCAACCACATAGGTTTGCACAGGCAAACGGTCTTCCGGTGGGGTCTCAATTATGCTCATATCTCTTAGCCCCACCAGCGACATATGAAGCGTTCGTGGAATTGGCGTAGCAGTAAGGGTCAGCACATCGACATTAGCCCGCCAAGCCTTCAGTTTCTCTTTTTGGGCTACGCCAAACCGCTGCTCCTCATCAATAATTAAAAGCCCTAAATCTTTAAATACAATATCACTGTTTAATATCCGATGGGTACCAATAAGAACATCGACTTGACCGCTAGCTACCCGAGCAGACACTTCCCGTTGCTCTTTTGGACTACGAAACCTGCTAATAACATCTACAGTTGGAAGAAAACCTTCAAGGCGACTGGTAAAAGTCTGATAATGTTGCTGAGCCAAGACGGTGGTCGGTACTAAAACCGCCACTTGCTTGCCGCTCATAATAGCTTTAAACGCCGCCCTAAGCGCCACTTCGGTTTTTCCAAACCCTACATCACCACACAATAACCGATCCATCGGCAAATCTCTTTCCATGTCAGCCTTTATCTCTGTGACCGCCGTTAACTGGTCGGCAGTCTCTTCAAAAGAAAAAGCGTCCTCAAATTCCCGCTGCCAGGGAGTATCATGTGGAAAAGCATACCCTTTAGTTATCTGCCGCTCGGCATAAAGTGTAATAAGCTCCTTGGCCAAATCAGTAGCCGCAGCTTTTGCTTTTGTTTTTACCTTAAGCCAGTCGCTGCCCCCCATTCGGTGAAGACGGGGCACCTCACCCTCAGCCCCAATATATTTTTGCAGCAATTGCACCTGGTCAGTGGGAACGTACAATTTATCTTCACCAGCATAACGGATAAGAAGATAGTCTTTATGTACTCCAGCAACGTCAAGTGTCTCGACACCGACATACTTACCAATACCATGGGTTAGATGCACAACATAATCGCCAATATTGATATCACGAAAATAAGTAATCTGACGCTCACGATCTCCCCGAGACGTTCGCTGCCTCTTTTGCCGCCCGAAAATATCCCGTTCATTGATTACCGCAAACTTAGCTTCCGGAAATTCAAAACCATCATTAAGAAATCCCACTGTTACTAGCACAGTTCCAAAAGCTATCTCCTCAAATTGCTCAGAAAATACAGCTCGCACTCCTTCTTGCGCTAAATTGCTTTGGAGCGCAGCTGCTTTTTCCTTGCTAGACATAAAAATTACAACATGATAATCCCGGCTTTGCCAACTCTTCAATTCGTCAAATAATAAATCCATCTGACGGTGAAATGGAGCAACACCTTTTGCTGACAGACTGATTACTTCTGCCAACTCGGTGCCAGGAATTCTTTGTAGCATCAGCGACAAATAAACAATTTTGTGCAAATAAGCAACCTGAACAAGCTCGGACCAGCCAATTATATGACGTTTTAATTCTGGATTCTCTTTCACTAGTTTACTAATCTGCTCTCTGACCCGGGCCGGTTCATCAAAAACCACGACAGCGCCATTGGGCAAATAAGATAAAACCGATTGTTGCCGTCCAATCGCTTCCGGCTCTGTCAGCGGCAAAACATCCGCATGCTGTAAGTTCTCCCTGGAACGCTGATTCACAACATCAAATTCCCGTAACGAATCAATCTCGTCGCCAAAGAGTTCCAATCTAAGCGGCAACGTCCGGTTTACGGCAAAAATATCAATAATCCCACCACGAACACTAAACTGACCGCGACTCTCGACCTGATCGACCCGCTCATAACCAAACCGTACCAAGCTGGCCAGTAATTGCTCACGGGCTATTTGCTGAGCATTAACTAAAGTAAGGCGATTATTAATAAAATTTTGTTTAGGCAGCACCTTTTGTGATACTGCCTCCGCTCCCATCAAAATTATAACCTTTTCACCACGTACCAAACGACTAAGTACGTCCATGCGAATAGCAGCCAATTCCACACTTTTAGCAGCCACCGAAAAAGTAATAATATCCTGAGCCGGCAACTCAATAATAACCGTCTCAGGTAAAAGAGTTTGCAAATCATTATGAAGATGTTCGAGAGCTTCCCTACCTGAGCTTACAACAACCATCGTTCTCGGTGTTCTTGCATACGCCGCAGCTAATAAAACTGCCTTTTGCGTACCGGTTATCCCATATACTAAGCTCTGTCCATCATTTGAACCTAAAGCTGTCACCGCTTGCTCAAAATGAATATCCCGACTACTAAGCCTAAATAAATCTTCCATAAACACCCCATGCCAAATAGGGCTTTATTTTGTAAAGCCCTTTTATAGTCGCTACCTACTGTCAAGCGACTGAATAATTACCGCTTATAGCAAACAATTGCGGCACTTACAAAGTGAAATATTGTTTTTTTTGATGTTCACATTGTAACACACTTTTCTGCTTTATTCTACTTGGTTGTGTATCATATAGAACGAAAATTTAGAAAACCCAGTCTCCGTCGAGCCAGGTTAATGTACAAACCCATAATTTATCGTCGTATTTTCATCAGCTAGACCAAGTTCTTCTATACAAGCATCACACAGTGATAATACCTTCAAAGAGTTGGTTAAAGCATCATACTTAAGAATGTCTCGTCGTTCATCACTATTTAGACAATCAAACCCAAGTTTATTCTCATCAATATTTTCGACTTCCAATACATCAAATGCTTCACCGCAGCAATCGCAAGTATAATAAATTTTCATAAACTATCCTTTCTATGTAAAAGCCTAATAACCGTAATATTCCATGCCCAATGTGCAGCAATTGGCACAGCCAACGAAAAAACAATATTACCTGTCAATGCCAACCCCCAAATTGTGATAAAGCCAAATAAACCATGCCCACCAACACTCAATATCGCCGCCACTGCTTTGTATCTTGCGGTAACAATATCATATGTCGCCTCGATAACCCCAAAGGTAACATGTGTAAGAAGAATATCAGCTCCAAGGCAATAAGCAAGTACCGTCTTGGCCCCTTCTTCCATTGCCGGACCATAAGTAACTATGGCTTCAGCCCCTACATACTGGAGCATAGCGCGATTTAATAGAAAACTTAACGCCGCCATCAGGCCAGCAATGACATAAGCCATAATCACCTCGACCCATTATGGTTACTTTGCTACCTCTATTATTACCGTTTTCACCAGCACCTATACCTTCTATACAACCATCGCCTATTAACTCCCTCAACGACCATGCCTAGTATATAAAAACAGCCTCCTGCAAAAGCAGAAGGCTGTTTTTATATACTAAGTTATTATGACCGATGAATAAATAATGGTTTGCGCTGTAAGGTATGAATAGCGTCCACAAAACGTACTGTGCCAGTTTTATACCTCATTACAAGGGAGTGAGTCCGAGCACCGCCGCCAAAATAGTTAACTCCGCGCAATAAATCGCAATCAGTAATGGCGGTGGCAGCAAACATAACATCTTCACCATGCACAAGATCATCAATAGTCAACACCTTATTGATATCCGAAATGCCCATAGCCTTGGCCCGCTCTATTTCCGCGTCATTCTCAGGATATAGTCTAGCCTGCATATCTCCACCCAGACATTTCAATGCAGCGGCAGTAATAACCCCTTCCGGCGCTCCGCCAATACCTAGAAGCATGTGAATTCCCGTTCCCTCAACAGCGGCATTAATTGCTGGTGATACATCACCATCAGATATCAGCCTGATTCTAGCTCCAGCGTTACGTACTTCATTAATAATCCCTTCATGCCGAGGCCGATCCAGGATGACCACAACTAGTTCTTCCACCTTACGCTCATAGGCCGAAGCCACAGCCTTCAGATTTTCAATTACTGGGGCGTCGATGTTAATCTTTCCGGCCGCTTTAGGGCCTACCGCAATTTTGTCCATATACATGTCAGGAGCATGCAACAGTCCGCCGCCAGGCGCAATAGCAATTACCGCAATCGATCCCGGAAGTCCCTTCGCCACAAGATTAGTGCCTTCCAGAGGGTCAACAGCAATATCCACATCCAGACCGCCTGCCCCTACCTTTTCACCAATGTAAAGCATCGGGGCTTCATCCATTTCGCCCTCGCCAATGACCACTGTACCACTTATATTCACAGAATCAAAGGCGCTCCGCATAGCATCAACTGCAGCCTGGTCGGCAGCAATCTTATCTCCCGTTCCCATCCACCGGCCACTGGCAATAGCTGCCGCTTCGGTTACCCGAACAAATTCTAAAGCTAACTCTCTATCCATATGTTCCACTCCCCAATAAAATAAATTCCAAATCCATCGCTTAAGCCACACCTTTGGGCGTGACTCAACTTATATTGAACAGCTACTATTATGCTTTCTGTTCGCCAAAAAAGAAAATTCTTTGAGGAGGCCGGAAAGCCACACTCAAAGTATTAATGAATCACCTACATATTTGCGTTTTTCCAGTCATCCAAAAAGCGCTTAATACCTGCATCAGTCAGTGGATGAATCATTAAAGATTGTAAAACTTTAAATGGTATGGTAGCAATATGCGCCCCTGCCAAAGCTGACTGTGTTACATGAAGCGGGTGGCGAATACTAGCAGCAATCACCTCTGTAGCAATACCGTGAATTGTAAAAATATCCGCAATGTCCTTCACCACTTGTATTCCGTCATGGCTTATATCATCAAGGCGTCCGACAAACGGACTTACATATGTAGCTCCTGCCCTTGCGGCCAGCAATGCTTGATTCGCCGAAAAGATAAGCGTAACATTAGTTTTTATACCCTCAAGACTCAAACTTTTTACAGTTTTCAGTCCCTCGGCATTTAGCGGCACTTTAACGACAATGTTAGGTGCAATAGTGGCTAGCTCCCTGGCTTCAGGTAACATTGCCGCATAAGTAGTACTTATAACCTCGGCGCTTATCGGCCCTTTAACAAGCTGTGCAATTTCGCGAATTACCTGTTTAATATCCTGTTTTTCTTTTGCAATTAGCGAAGGATTTGTGGTCACCCCATCAATAACACCAAGTAGAGACGCCTCTTTTACCTCTTCAACATTGGCACTGTCCAAAAAAAACCTCATGCCTATACCTCCCAATCTACCTAACGCCGGTGACGAAAGCGATGCCCAGGACCAAATTCAATATTTCCTAAGGATTTTATCGTCACGACGTCAGCTTCAGTTTTGGCGGAAATTACCCGCCGGGCATCACACTGCATGCATATCAGTTCAACATGATCTTGTTTGACGTTAGCTTCAACAAAATTCCCACCACAACGACAGTATACCCCGCCTTTTTCCGCAATATCATCAATTTTGTTCAGCACTTCAATCATGATTTGGGGCTTCTCAACATAGTCGTCACTGGTAACTTCACGGGCTATTATATCAAACTCCCGCTCTTGATTGGCAATAGTATCTTCAATTGCTTTGCGGTTTCCGCTAAAGCCAAGTTCAAGGTTAGTTGCCGCACAATAAATTTTATCGACTTTGCCGCGCCAAAAATCTTTTATATTAACCCACACAGCATGCTTGGTCTCACAAATAACGCAAAACACTTCCAATAGACACTGGTCATGACCACTTCCAATTAATTTCGCCAGTTGCTGGCCGCAGTCGCAGAAGAGTTCCCGACCAACTGAATTTTTCAAACCAAAACGGGAAATATCATGCATTTTTATCTTTCCGCACCGTGAACAATAAAATGCTAATGAAAACACAGTGTTGATAAGCATATCAATCCCCCTTTTTTTCTTAACTTCGCCGAATAGACAAATAATCCTGCCAGCGTTAGCCTTGCTAACAGCAAGGCTAACGCTGAATTTTCTGACAAAGTTTTTTTATTTTTGATTAAAAAATTGAACACCCGGCAAATAACCGGGTGTCCAATCAACTTATCAACAAATCTGACAACTTTGTACCAGTTATGTTTCGTTGAATTAACTGACACAGTGATACAATATCAAACGGTTTTGTAATATAGTCGACTGCCCCTAGTTCCTTTGCTTCGTTAACCAAATCCAGTTCACCGTATGCGGTCATCATAACGACCTTTTCTCCCATTTCCAATCGTCTTAATTCACGCAGGGTTTCAATTCCATCCATACCAGGCATCTTCATGTCCATTAGGATCAGTCCCGGATGGGTGTCTTTTGCCTTTTGTATTCCGTCATAACCATTCGCCGCTTCGAACACAGAGTACCCTTCCTCGCTCAATACTTCCATCAACAAACGCCTGATGCCAGGTTGATCATCAATAACTAGAACCACCGGTTTGGTTGTTATCATCTATAGGAACCTCCTGCTCCAAATCTACTATATTTCTTATTCGCACAACGCGACAATTATCCTCCTATAATCTGGAAGAATATGTTTATTTTTTTATATTTCGTAAAAAACTCTTTAATGTTTTAATAATTTTCCTGCCATTACATGAAAAATATCGAAAATCTTATGAACATATTCATTATAATAAACTTTCATCGAGTACTTGGCATTAGCATCGTCAACAACAAAAACTATATCGTTAAATGGCGTAGGCAGACCTGACGTAGTATATATTGGTTTACCATCCTTTAAAATGCTTATCCGGTACGCACTATCGCGGAGATAAAGCGGATACTTTACAGATATAGTGTGTGGGTGCGACGCATCGATAGGAATGTCCCGCCCCAAAACGCTAATTGAATACTCCGCCACTCCCCAGCCATCACTAAGCCGCGCGCCATAAACAGCCACAGGCTTCGGTGAATAATAGTCCAGATACGCCCGAACCAAATCACTGGCTGTACCAAATTTCAGCATTCCAGTACTGACATATCGATCTCGTAGATAGTGAAGATGATCGTCTAAGGCTGTGAATTGGCCACCTTGGGTACTTTGCCAGCCTCCCTCACCCATCATAAACATAATATGTGTAAAGCCGACAATAGCATGAACTCCAGGTTTGATCTTGCCATCCGGAGCAAAAAATGCCACTCCCTCATCAACCTTTTTATTCATCACCACCGCATTTTGACTATCATACTGAATAAACTGGCGCGGCGTTGGCCTGATTTCCACTATCCCAGTAGAATTAATATCAGCACTAGCAGCATTAATATTGGCAGGACCAGCAAAGTATATCTCCTTACCAAAGTCACCTGCGGTAGTGCCGCCAATATTGCCATCAGCATCGCTGCCACCCCATAGGCCAGCCCTCTGATAAGCTTGCGTACTCTTTGCCTGATCAACCTCACTGGCGCCAAAATCGAACGAACCAGCACGGGCTGTCAATAACTCTCCCTGAGCCGAATCACTTGATAACTCATCCACAATACGCTTATAACGATAAATCGTTCCTGTCCTGCTGGCATAATCATCAAAACTAGTTCCTTCATCTGCTATTATCTGCGCCCAACCATGACGTAAATGATTAGCCCATATTCCATCCACTAGAGAATTATATGACAGAACATTATTAGGCAGATATGGATCATAATCAGAATGCATATGTACCCCGTACTCGTGACCACGCCCCGCCTCCTGACGCACCGATTCTTTTATTGCGGCGACAACACTTTCCCACTTACCGGTAGATGATCTTTCTGCTGCCCACTCAGCCGCCTTGACCACTGGCCAAGCAATATAATGAGTCCACTTTGCACCATATCTTTCGGCAACAGCATCGGCGGCTCTTACCTTCTCCACCATCTGAACCCTCAGTTCGTCAGGCTCCAGCCATCCATCAGCATTACCCCAGGTCGTCGGATATCCTGCCGCGTCGATAGGTTCCAGATCCTCGGTCATTACATAAAAAACCTCACCGGGGCGCGTATCAGTCACATGCACCATAACAGTACCGGAAATAGAAGTATCACCGCTAGTGAAGGTTATCGGCCAAGGTTTACCCAAATTAACCGTATCAGGCCTCTGCGCCTTGACCTGCCAAGAAAGACGACGCTTTTCACCAGGCATAATATCAAGCATTTGCGTACAATTATCCTGAACCACCAAACCATAACCAGCTGGTTCATTTAGTTTCAGCATTGCACCCGTTATCAGCTGATTGCCGGTGTTCTCCACCTCCACATTTACAGCTATAATATCACCAAGCTTAGCAGTAATAGTTTCCGCCTCAGGCGTAAGTTTCAACCCAAGTATCGGTATATTTCTCAAGCCACATGAAGCTATTAGTACATGCTGTCCCTGTCCTACTTCCACGCTTAACCTGTATTTCGCAGCCTCCGCTGTAACACCAGGCAAATCTTTTTTTAACAGTTCGGCAACATTGCCCCCTAGATTAAGCCATTTTCCAGAGTAATTATCCTTGAAATGCAAATCGCTCCATTTAGCATTCTTTTCTTTAGGTACGGCACCTGTTACCACCCAGCCTATCGAGCCAAGGATTCGCCCATCGGTAGCAATAGCACTAAGTCGAACCCGCCCACTGCCTTGAGTTGATAAAAATTGCAGGTTGCAATTAGCTATCACCTGAGCACCTGCAGCAATTTCCGTAGAGTACTCCATACTGCCACTGCCACCGGCGGCAAGTTCCAAGTCAGTATTATTCGCTAAAGAAGGCCCGGCAACCTCCCGCGCACTATTGCCATCGCCCTCTTGGCGTAAATTAACTGGTATATTCCAAACCGATTTGCCATTCAATGGCGTAAGATCCGCAACCGGCTGAGCTCCATTACGGCAACCAGTTATAACTATCAGCAAGACAACCGTCAAGACAATAATAATATTCCGTCTATTCACCACAGCATCCGCTCCGGCATAAATGCCGCAAAGGCAATTATCAAAAGCCCAACTAAAAGAATACCGCCAACTACTGCCGGAGTAACCAAAACCAGTACAGCCTTCGCCCCGCTAATGCGGTGAACTTCCTTTATCGCCAGTACATTTAGCGTCAATGTCCAAAAAAAGACCACCAGCGACGTCACTCCAACCAATGCTGTCATTATTTGCGAAGGCAAAAACATAGCCACTACCCAAAAGGGCACCGCCAAAGTCTGTGGCAAATAAGCAAAGCCTGTGGCCACAAAAAATCCCTTAGCCGTTCCAGTTCCGCCGAAAAACTCAGCGATAAGATGCAGCACCGCCGCACTCACAAACCACACTAATAGACGACCAATCGTCTCAATAACCAAAACAAAACCACCTAGCTTAAACAATTCCATCGACTGAAAAACAAAATATAGAACAACCGCTGGAATTAAAACGCTAAGCAAAAATACCGTCAAAGCTTGACCAATCCGTTTTTCATCACCAATCCGTCGAAGCGCTTGTGCTGGACTAAACAGCACATCATAAAGATTATCAAAGAAGTTCTCCATGACAACCACCTACCATCCAACCGGCATAGCTAATGGAGCAGTAATTGGCACCTCATTTTCAAACTGCTGAAGCATTAACTTTTCCAGGTTAACCTTATCACTCGCCCCTAAAAACATCGACAAAGGACTGAGCTTCTGATACTCCTTAATAACCGGCTTCCCTTTGATTCCAGCCATTCTTGCAGCATCGTCAATAGCATCATACATCGTTCCTAATTCATCTACTAGACCAGCCGCCTTGGCCTGACTTCCGGTATAAATTCTTCCATCCGCCAGTTTTCTGACATCATCCGGATTCATGTGCCGCCCCTCAGCAACTACTGTCACAAACTGATTGTAAAGCTCATCAACCATCGCTTGTAAAATATCTCTTTCCTCATCAGTCATTGGACGCTCCGGCGATAAAATATCCTTGTGCGGACCACTTTTGATTTTTTCCTGCTGAATTCCTATCTTATGATATAACTCCTGCCAATTAGCATAAGGAATATAAACTCCGATACTGCCAGTCATAGTAGCAGGATTAGCATAAATCTTATCACTCACAGCGGCAATCCAATAGCCGCCGGACGCAGCCACATCCCCCATCGATGCAACAACAACTTTGCCGCTTTCCCTTAGCTTCTTAATCTCAGAACCTACTTCCTGCGACGCCGGCGCACTGCCGCCTGGGCTATTGATACGCAACACCACCGCCTTCACTGATGAATCATCCCTGGCTTCACGCAATTGACGAATAACCGTGTCTGTTCCACCCTTATCGCCAAGAATACCACTTTGACCATGTCCGCCAACAATAACTCCTTCGACATAAATAACCGCAATTTTGTTCTCTCCCCCACTAAATTGACGGCGTTTGCCTCCAGACGACCAGACAACTGCCACAATCAGCGAAATTAAAATAACCGCTGAAATCCCCAATATTACCGATTTTTTAAACATTATTATCCCGCCTTTTCGACCTTTCTTACTTTACTATTCTCGGATTGCCGAAAAAAGAATCTGTCAAATAACCCAAAGGCTGTTTAAATTGCCCATCCGGATCTTCCGCCGGATTGTCCTTTAAACAGCCTAAGCTATAATAACACTATTTACCGTTTATTCTTTTTTGATAGTCAAGCGCAGCTTTTACATAATCCCGAAATAAAGGATGGGGATTAGTGGGCCTGGATTTGAATTCCGGATGAAACTGGGTGCCCACAAACCATGGATGATCCTTTACTTCAACAATCTCAACCAGCCGCCCATTTGGTAATGTGCCGCCAATAACCATTCCAGCATCAGTCAAAACTTGCCGGTAAGCATTGTTAAACTCGAACCGGTGGCGATGGCGCTCATAAATTATTTCATCCTGATATGCAACTTCAGTCAAAGTTCCCTCAATCACTTTACAAGGATATATTCCTAGCCTCATTGTGCCGCCCTTTTCTTCAACCTCCAGCTGCTCAGACATAAGGTCAATAACCGGATGCGGAGTTTCAGGATTGAACTCCTTGCTATGAGCATTATTTAGCCCACACCGATTACGCGCATATTCGATTACAGCGCATTGCATACCCAGACACAGACCGAAAAATGGCACTTTATTAGTCCTAGCATATTGAATAGCCTTAATTTTACCTTCAATACCGCGATCCCCAAAACCACCCGGGACTAGAATGCCATCCACGTCACTAAAATACGCGTTTAGATCAACTCCCGGAATCTCAATTTCTTCGGCATTTACCCATTTTATCTGAATAGCAGCATCATTAGCTATCCCTGCATGCCTAAGCGCTTCCGAAACACTTATATACGCATCTTGGAGCGCTACATATTTACCGACAATGGCAATGCTGACACAATTAGTCGTGCACTGAATTTTTTCAACCATGGCCCGCCACTCAGCCATATCCGGGTTACCATTCTTAAGCTTAAGCTTCTCAAGAACAATGCGGTCTAGCCCTTCCTCTTCCAACATTAATGGCACTTGGTAAATACTTGACGCATTTTTATTTTGAATCACAGCATTTATATCAATATCACAGAACAAAGCCATTTTTTCCCGCATGTCGGGAGAAATCTCCTGTTCAGTACGACAGACAATTACATCGGGATGAATACCGATACTCCTTAGTTCCTTAACACTATGCTGAGTCGGCTTGGTCTTGAGTTCCCCAGCAGCTGCAATATAGGGAATAAGAGTAACATGAATATAAATAACATCGTCGCGGCCAACTTCTTTCTTTACTTGTCGAATAGCCTCCAAAAACGGCAAACTCTCAATATCGCCTACCGTTCCGCCGATTTCGGCGATCACAACATCGGCATTATCTTCTTTTGCTATACGGTATAGCCGATCTTTGATTTCATTAGTAATATGGGGAATTACCTGAACGGTACTACCCAAATAATCACCTTTACGTTCCTTGCTTATAACCGACCAATAAATTTTACCGGCAGTAACATTTGAACTTTTGCTTAAGTTGATATCGACAAATCGTTCATAATGCCCTAGATCAAGATCTGTTTCGCCCCCATCGTCAGTTACAAAAACCTCGCCGTGCTGATAAGGACTCATCGTACCCGGATCGACATTTATGTACGGATCAAACTTTTGAATCGTAACCCGCAGACCTCTGCTTTTTAAGAGACGCCCCAAAGACGCGGCGGTAATACCCTTGCCAAGCGAAGATACAACCCCCCCGGTTACAAAAATATATTTAGCCATGTTAATTTCCTCCTAATTACCTAGCCAGGCTTAGTCATCCCAAGCCTGGCTGTCATCAAAATACATTACTACTCAGTTTCCTCGATATCCTGAGTAACAGGAGAATAATCCTGTTGAATATCCGCGAAAAGCTTTTCCCGTCGTACGCTTATATCAGCTTCAGCCGTCGCCGCTGTTTCCTCAATATGGCGGCCGCCACGCTGAGGCAACCATTCGGTTAAGCCCCACATACCTTTTCCCATGTGTGCAAAACGGCTGTCCATATTAATTTGCGTATGTACTTCAGCCATTGCATAAGCAATTGAATGCACTGGCTTGCCTTTGCTTTCCAAAACTCGGGCGATAAGCTCACGAAAATACAGAGTAGACCCTTGTTTTACTAAGACCTGATAAGCTACATCAACATCCGACACTTGCTGCGCTTTGTCAGCCATTTGAATTCCCTCCGCATAAACGTCCAAAATTATAGCTATAATTCACCACAATTGGATTAAATCCTCTTTTAAGCGACATTATTTTCCCCATTAACTTTCGGTACATACTTTTTACAATAAAAAATCACCCATATTGCCATAGCAAGCAACACCCGAAATTACTGTCACATCCTATCCGGTGCAGTAATACCCATAATGCCAAGCGCCGAGCGCAGCGTATTTTTAACCGCCGTCACCAACGCCAACCGTGCAGCTTGAAATTCAGGCTCCACACCAATAATACGGCACTGATTATAAAATGAATGAAATAATCCGGCCAATTCATGCGTATAACGGGCGATATGATGCGGCGCACGTTCCTTAGCTGCCAAAGCGATCTCTTCAGGATATTCGCCAATCTTCTTTATCAGATCAACCTCGCACTCACTGGTTAAAGTATTCAGTAAAATATTCTCCAATAACGGCATTTCAATACCAGCTTCCTTGACTTGGCGGAAAATGCTGGCTATTCTGGCATGAGCATATTGAATATAGTACACAGGATTTTCATTAGAACGGGACTTGGCTAAATCCAAGTCAAAATCCAATTGACTGTCGAGGGAACGCATAATAAAGAAAAACCTGGCAGCATCACAGCCTACCTCTTCCACCAGTTCCTTCAAGGTAACTACCTGACCGGTTCGCTTAGACATTTTTACCAATTCACCGTTCTGATATAAACTTACCATTTGAAGAATCAATACTTCCAGTCGATCAGCCTCAAACCCCATAGCCGCCACAGCAGCCTTAACTCTGTTGATGTAACCATGATGATCAGAACCCCAGATATTAATAAGCCGTTCAAATCCTCGAACAAATTTATCTCGGTGATAAGCAATATCAGCCGCAAGATAAGTCGGAACACCATTATCCCTGATTACTACCCGATCCTTATCATCGCCGTAAGCAGACGATTTTAACCATAAGGCTCCGTCTTTTTCATACATGTAGCCGCGCTCTTTTAGCTCCTGACAAGTAGCGTCAATAGCCCCTTTATCATGAAGCGTACGCTCGCTAAACCATACATCAAATGTTACTCCGAACGCTTCCAGGTCTTCCTTTAACAACGCTAACTTTTCAGCCAGAGCCAATTCCTTAAAGCTGGCCAACCGTTCATCAGGTGACATCGCTAAATACTTTTCACCACTATGATCGACTATTCGCTGCGCAGTATCAATTATATCCCTTCCATGATAGCCATTCTCCGGAAACACAACTTCCTGGCCCATAAGCTCCAAATATCTGGCGTTAACTGACGCCGCCAAGTTTTCGATTTGATTACCAGCGTCATTGATATAATATTCAGCCTGAACATCATAGCCAGCGGCCCGCAGCAAATTAGTCAGTGCACTCCCCACCGCCGCTCCGCGCCCGTGGCCGACATGAAGTGGGCCGGTCGGGTTTGCGCTTACAAATTCGACCTGAATCTTCTCCCCGCCGCCAGTTCTCGTCTGACCATATTTATCACCTGCAACCAGCACTGCTGTTAACAAGTCATAAAGCCAATCCGGTCTGAGATAAAAATTTATAAACCCTGGACCGGCTAACTTGGCTTCTTTCAGCCACGATAGCGCGTCCGGATGCTGCTTGTCCAAAGCGGCCTGACTATTTAACTGTGCTGCAATCACTTCGGCAATTTGCCGTGGATTAGTTTTTGCTTGCCGGGCCAACTGCATCGCAAAATTTGTTGCAAAATCTCCAAACTCCTTTTGCGGCGGCACTTCCAGCATCACTTTAGGCAGCTCAACCTGGGCAAGGACGCCTTCAGCCATCGCTTGCCGGGCGGCAGCGATAATCGCATCAGCAATTAATTCCTTTACATCCATATCATTCTTCCTCCAGTACACTAACCGATAACGTATTTGAACTTTGCCACTGATCATTGATTGCCAACTCGTAAGCGGTATCCAGCGATAAATTCTTACCGCTAGACACCATATCTAGTCTCTTGGTATATACACTAAGCGACATAGCACCAAAAGCTGTAATATACCGGCCATCACATTTTCGGTCAGGGTAAAATTCCAAATGTTGTTCAACGGCTCCCTTCCTGATCAAAGCAAAATGATCACCGAAGACTTTTAGCAATGTCGTAGTCCCTTCCATACCGGAAATCTCACTCTCATGGTAGGTGACATAGCTAATCCCGTTTTTATCATGGCGGGTGCCTGCAGTGACCAATTCAAGGCGATTCTCATCGCCGCTAGCGTCGGTCTGGGTACCTATTATTGTAACTATGACTTTACCCATTAAATGCTCCTTTGCCAACATGCATATATTATAGCCTAACTCCCCGGCATTGCCAATAGCCACCACCATACAGTCTCGCGCTTTTTTTTACGCCCCCATAAGTATGACGCCGCCCATCCATCAGGACGAACGGCGCCTTTTACGGATGAAGCGTGCAACCACTGCCTCTCCATTATTATTCTATGCAATAAAGTCTCAAATCTTACAGACTTGGCATATGCGAATTTAGACGAATTGGCTATACCAAATCAGTCTAATAGCCGATTACAAGGAAACTATCAACAAACGAGAAAATTTTATTCATGTGCTTCAACCTTTTAATAGTGTTTTTATAGAATTCGCTGCTTGTATTCTGTCCCTGCCTAATAATAGGCACTAAAAGAACGCCATGGCGAATAACTGGAGACTCGGCAAATTTGCAAACATTTTTCCAAATGTTGCTTATTTCCCCTTTTTCTATTTCCACCGCAATCTCTAATTCGCTATGGAAAAAATCCACCTCAAAATTCAACCCTTGCCGAAACAGCGCCTGATACTTTCGGTTGGTGACCGAATGCCAAAAACCGAATTGAGTCATATCGTAGGCCAAAACCTTTTCTGCTTCAACACTTTTACGAAAAGGTGTATTTCGTACATCCTCAAGATCCTGCCTATTTCGCTCTACCGCCTGACGTATGAACGCTAATGCTGGGTTGGGAGAAATCTGGTATAAATATTGCCACGGGGGATATTCCCTACTATCTTCTTCCATAACGCTCCTCCTTGTAAGAGTAGCCTACATATAACAATATAAAACAAAATTCACCCTTGGAAAATAACAGAAATACAATTGTCCGTCAAAACTAGCCCGTCATCTTATAAATTAGTCCCATAACTTAACTATATTTGCCCCAATATAGTAGTGTTTTAAAATATCCTCGGCCTTAAGACCATCCTGCGAATAAGCGTACGCTCCCCATTGGCATAATCCGACACCATTTCCCCATCCCAGGCCTTTAAATATAAAATATTTACCATCATAAGTCATTTCCGTAACAAGGGTTGATTTCAACCGATCAAAGCCTATTCGCTTGCGAAAATCCGAGCCATAAACCTTCTTGCCGCCAGCACCAATATATAGAATTCTTCCGGAAGGACCTTTCTCCAAAATTGTAATATCACCTGGATTACCGCTATAGCCAATCGCGTCAGCCACTTCTGCGGCAGAAATTTTCACCGTCCAAGATTGAATTTCTGCCGGAGTATACCTAAAACTATCATCAACTACCGGCTGAAAATAGGGTGTCTGATAAGATATTTCCAACGGAAAACTTTCCTCTTTAGTAGCCGATATTTGGCCATTACTGGCACTATAAATGGCATTCACTAAACTGCCGGCATACAGGAGAACTTCACCTCGCGTGCTCCGGATTGCCTCACGAACAGAATCATTTACTTTTTCGGGTGCATAAGCCTGCAATTCCTCTTTCGCTGTGCTGACATCAGCACCATAAAGTTTCTGAATCGTTCCCGCATCTATGGCGCTCAAAGTAAGTGTCCGCGAAGCAATAGCCTGAGCTCTTAGTGCTTCCAGCGGCCAAGTCGGCTGCATTTCCTTGGCCACCACGCCCTCCAGATATTTTTCCAAAAACATCCGTTCGCGAATTCCTTGGTCTGCCCTCCAGACCACAACTTCCGGTTCATGTGAATATTTCGCTGTATTAAACTGTGGCACCCCTGGTATCGACTGAGGCCCCATCTCAATTGGTAATGGCGCAGGTTTCGGGGCGGGAGTACGTAGTAGCATAAATGTTCCCGTAGTAATCACTAGAACACTTGCAGCAACGATGGCGATATAAAACTTGTATTTATTACGCACACTCCCACCTCACTCCTAGTATTAGACTAGCCAACCAATTTTATTCTCAGCTACCTAGGCAGTTTCCAGAGCTCTACCCATACTTCTCCGCCCTTGATTAAGGCTTTGATCATAACAAGCTGTCTAGTACTGTTAACAAAACGCAGATCCTTATCAGTATAAGTTGTAGCATCATAGCCAACCGGCACATAACTAACCGGCTGGGAATGTTGATGACGTTCAGTAATCAACAACTCGGCCTGAATAGCAGCATTATATAAGGTCGAAGAGACTTGGCACATACCACCGCCCAAGCCTAACTCCTGGCGTCCATTATTAAAAACAATAGCATAACGAAACCCGCGCTCCACTGTCGGTTCTCCAGTACGCCGGTTAAAAGAAAATTCCCCACCAGGTTCTAACACTGTATTATTGATAAGTGCCGCTGTCAAACGGATATTCTCGCTACGATCAGGATTTCTATCCAGAATAGCAGTTCCATAAGCAGCTAATTTGACAGCTGAATTAAGCTTATCCCTAGTTATATCCGGCTCTATTGCCGTATATAATGCCGTCAGAGAGCTACCAGACGGCGCCGAAAGCACCGCCTTTACTGTCGCGACCTGTTCGACTTCTCGCCCTATAACTTCCGGTACTATTTCGCCATGTTCACTCTCAAACGCGGCATTTCGCGGTACAATCCTCTGTCTGGCTGCTAAATCACCAACCACTATTTCAAGTTGATCTTTCCGAAGTTCGCCCACGTTTACTCCTTCAAGAATTACCCCTGGAGCAGTTTTGACGGTTAATAGATCAGCCGCTTGCTTCCTGCAACCAGTATTTTGAAATAACAGCGTTAAAATCACTAAACTTGCTGCAAGTGCTCTCACTTTTCTCCCCCCGACTCTGCAGTCTATGGTTTAGTATTATAAAATTGCAGCCATTTCAGTCACCTGCCTAAAGCATCAGCATATTATAAACTGCAACTTTTTACAGGAAGGTGAACTTGTGGAAATACTGGATCAACTGCTGGCAAAAGCAACTGGTGTAACCTCAAACTCGCGAGAAATTGGCCCCGGCTATATATTTGTCGCCATTCGCGGCCGAACCACTGATGGAAACAGATTTGCCGCTGATGCCGCACTAAAAGGAGCACAGGCTATCGTAAGTGATTGTCCGGACAATTTGCCGCCCCTTGAAATTCCGGTACTAGTCGTGCCCAATGCCAGAAGAACGCTGGCTGAGCTTGCCGCTGTTTTTTATCAACACCCTTCCCGTAATTTATCACTAGTTGGAATAACCGGAACCAATGGTAAAACCACCGTTGCCTTCATGCTAGATCATATTTTTCGCACAGCTGGATTCTCCACCGGACTTATCGGCACAATCTCCATAAACATTGGTAACGTCTCCTTTCCAAGCACCTTAACCACACCTGACGCGGCCACTCTGCAACAATACCTTGCAGCAATGAGGCAACAAAAAGTAAGTCATGCGGTAATGGAAGTATCGGCCCAGGGCATTGAAATGCAGCGTGTACATAACGTCAGCTTTTCCTGCGGCATACTGACAAATGTCAGTACCGATCATCTCGACTTTCACGGAACCTTCCCCGCCTACCTGGCTGCTAAAAGCAACTTTCCAGCGCTACTTGGTTCAGAGGTTCCCCTGATCATAAACAACGCCGATCATTACTGCCGTACAATTGCTGCCCGGCACTCTGGACCACTCATAACAGTGGCATTAGAAGACAAAGCCGATATAACAATAAAAATCTTGAATACTAATAATTCAAATAGTTCATTTACCCTTACTCTGACCAATCCTCTGCCAGATATCTCCAGCGAACTAAAGCGGACAGATATAATTTCGCTGCAACTTCGGCTGCCAGGGCGTCATAACATTGAAAATGCAGCTCTAGCAGCAGCTGCAGCTCTGCTCCATGGCGTATCACCCACCATTCTGGCAAAAGCTCTGTCCACATTTTCTGCCGTCCCCCGCCGCATGGAAATTTTCCATCACGCCAACATTACAATCCTCGACGATACTGCCCTAAACCCTGGCAGTATAAATGCCATCTTTGAAACTCTCTGCACCTTTCCTCACCGTCATCTCATTGTCGTCAATGCCATACGCGGGTGTCGCGGCGCGGCAATAAACTCCGCCAATGCTCTAGCCATGGCCAACTGGCGGCAAAAGCTATCCTTCTCACTAATCATTACTTCCAGTCTAGGCGCTACCTCCCTCAACAATACTGTAACAACTGACGAAAAAAGCGCCTTCCTGACGACACTCGAAAACTCAAATACTCCCTATATTTTTACCAATACTTTATCAAGCGCCATTCTATCGGCACTTGATGCTGCAAACCCCGGCGACATTATTGCGCTTTTAGGTGCCCAGGGAATGGATGACGGCTATAAAATACTGTCACAGCTTATTCACACTAACCGCCAAAGGACTTTTGACCAAACGCCATTAGAAACAGCCCGCATTATTAACTGTTAGGATTTCTCCTCTTGTCGAATTGGCACAGGCTCCTTCTGGACATAACCGGTAAACATTGCCTGGAGCTTAGCCGGTTCTTCAGTAAAAACCAAATATAAATGGAGCGGAATAGATGCCAGAAAAAAACACGCCACAAAATAGTGGATAACTCTAATTGTCACCAGCCCGCCTAATAGGCGCTGCAACAAAACACTTTCGTTCGGCGCCAACATTGCCCAGCCTGTAACTGTGGCCACCGCCACCGCAAAACCCCAGGCACTAAATATCATCTTCTGCCCAAAGTTATAACGGCCAAAATTAGGATGGTGCTCAGTAATAAATAAATAATACCGCAGAAAACTACGCAGAGTAGCGATATCCCGCGGCAAAAGCAAAACTTCCGTAAACTTTCCGGTATACACATAATAGTATATCTGACCCGCCAGATTAGCGATTAACACCATACCAAAGCTCCCATGCAGCTGACGCATAATACGTGTCGGCAGTCTAAGCCACTCCGGCGTACTACTTAAAAAAAGCCCGGTTAAAAGCAGCGATAGCACCGAGGCAACCATTGTCCAGTGAAAAAACCTTACTGGAAGTGGGTGTAAGAGCAATTTCACGCTAATTCAACTCCAGCTGTTTATTTTGGTAAACGTCAACCAACTTGTCCTGAGCATCCACATCCTCAGCCCCCACTTATAAACTGCCCAAAGTATATGTGCCTTAATCCAACTTTATACACCAAAACCCCCGCCATTTGGCGGGGGTTTCATCGTCGCATTAACTAAAATACTTAATTCCGGCAGCAAATAACTTCTGATCCTTTTCTCCAGGTACATTAACCACCACATTGGCTCCAATACGTTCCGAATGCCCCATTTTTCCCAATATCCGGCCATCAGGGCTGGTAATAGCCTCAACCGCGGCCATCGATCCGTTGGGATTAAATCTGATATCGTTAGACGGTTTGCCGTCAAAATCAACGTATTGCATTGCAATCTGACCGTTAGCACTCAAAGCGGCAATCTCCGCATCACTGGCTACGAATCGGCCCTCACCATGAGAAACTGCAATTGTATGAATATCGCCTACTTCAAGGTTTGCAGTCCAAGGTGATAGCACCGAAACAGTTTTAGTCCTTACCATCAAAGACACATGACGTCCAATACTGTTAAAAGTAAGGGTAGGACAATCCGGGGTAACCTCATCGATAATCTTGCCATACGGCACCAACCCCAGTTTAATAAGCGCCTGAAACCCATTGCATATCCCGAGCATCAGACCGTCACGTTTCTCCAAAAAAGCAGTAATAGCTTCTTTTATCCGGGGATTGCGAAGCATCGTGGCAATAAACTTGCCGGAACCATCCGGCTCGTCACCAGCACTAAACCCTCCCGGCAGCATAATTATCTGTGATTTCTCAATATGCCGTACCATTGCTGCAATTGATTCTTCAACATCAGCGGCTGACAAATTGCGGACAACCAGCGTCTGAGCCATCCCGCCCGCTTTATCAAAAGCCTGCGCGGCATCATACTCGCAGTTAGTGCCAGGAAATACCGGAATAAGAACCCTAGGCCGAGCCACAGTAATTTGCGGTTTATGCTGATTTCGCCGCCGAGCTTCTACCGTAGGCACTTTTGTATCAATTGCTGTTAACATGCTGGTAGGAAAAATTCTTTCCAGCGGTTCTTCCCAAGCACCCAAAGCTTGCTCTAGATCAATTTCTAAACCGTTAACACTAATAGTACTCTGCTTCTGAGTATATCCTAGTTCATGATATACTGCACCGTCAAATGCCGCTTCAAGATCTAACCCCGCAGCCAACTCCAAAATAACCGCTCCATAATCTGGTCTAAATAATTCTTCAGCCGTCATCTTTTTAGTGAAAGCCATACCTACGCGATTACCGAAGGCCATTTTACTGACCGCCGCTGCGATGCCGCCGGTTTTCACTGTACAAGAAGCTAACACCTTGCCGCCCAAAATAAGTTCATGAAGCTTAGCATAATTCTTCGCCATCAGCGCAAAATCAGGCAATTCATTGTCATCACGAGTAACCGGAAGCAATACAACCTTGCTGCCTGCAGCTTTAAATTCCTGTGATACAACCTGCCGAACATCCACCGTTGCTACCGCGAACGCTACCAAAGTCGGCGGTACCGATAAATCCATAAAAGTTCCGGACATGCTGTCCTTACCGCCGATCGCCGGAATACCGAACATTTTCTGAGCATGGTAGGCCCCCAAAAGCGCACTGAACGGCTTACCCCAGCGGCTAGCTTCCTTACCCAGCTTCTCAAAGTATTCCTGGAACGTCAGTCTTATCTTGCGATAATCGCCGCCGATAGCCGCCACCTTCGCCACCGCTTCCACCACCGCGTACAGTGCGCCATGAAAAGGACTCCATTTACCGATCTCAGGGTTATAACCATAAGTCATAATCGTACCTGTAACAGTATCTCCGCCCAGCACCGGAAGTTTTGCCACCATACCGTCCGCTGGCGTAGCCTGATATTTTCCGCCAAAAGGCATTAACACCGTTGCCGCACCGATTGTGCTGTCGAAGCGCTCCACCAAGCCCTTCTGACTGGCAACATTCAAATCACCTAGATTATCAAGCCAAGCTGCACCAAGCTCAGTATCGCTATACCTTGCAGCCGCAAAAAAGTTTTCGCCTTCCTTGGGCGCGGTCACTTCCACCGTGGTAGTCTGACAAACACCATTAGTATCCAAAAAATCGCGGCTAAGATCAACAATCGGCCTGCCGCGCCACATCATTTTCAACCGTCGGTCACTGGTTACCTTAGCCACAGTTGTCACTTCCAGATTTTCATCCGCAGCATACTGTCTAAAAACCAAAGCATCTTCAGCCGCGACTACCACTGCCATCCGTTCCTGCGACTCAGAAATAGCCAGTTCCGTCCCATCTAACCCTTCGTATTTCTTCGGCACAGCATCCAAATCGATTACCAGCCCTTCAGTAAGCTCGCCGATAGCCACCGACACGCCGCCTGCGCCGAAATCATTACACCTTTTTATCAAGTTGCTGACCTCAGGCCGCCGAAACAACCGTTGAATCTTCCGCTCGGTAGGAGGATTACCTTTTTGTACCTCGGCACCGCAGGTTAAAAGCGATTCCTCAGTATGCTCCTTAGATGAACCAGTAGCTCCTCCGCAACCGTCCCGGCCTGTCCTCCCGCCAACCAACAAAACAACGTCACCAGTTACCGGAATCTTCCTAACAACATTAGCCCTTGGAGCAGCGCCAATTACCGCGCCTACCTCCATCCGTTTGGCAACGAAGAGCGGATCATATACTTCCACAACCTGCCCGGTAGCTAGTCCTATCTGATTGCCGTAAGAACTATATCCCGCCGCAGCTGAAGTGGTAATTTTTCGTTGCGGCAATTTACCTGATAAGGTATCCTGCATCCTAGCCCTTGGATCGCCGCTACCGGTAACACGCATCGCTTGATAAACATAAGAACGCCCGGACAAAGGATCGCGGATAGCGCCGCCCAAACAAGTAGCCGCACCGCCAAAAGGTTCAATCTCTGTAGGATGATTGTGTGTCTCATTTTTGAACATTACCAGCCATTCTTCCTGTTTGCCGTCAACCTCAGCCAATACAACAATACTGCAGGCATTAATCTCATCCGATTCATCAAGATCATCTAGCAGGCCGCACTTTTTTAGCTCCTTCATCCCCATCACAGCAAGATCCATTAGGCAGATAGGCTTTTTTTTATCACCATAAACATAATCCCTGGCGGCTAAATACGCATCATATGCCTCACGTAACGGAAGCGTAAATCGACCTTCCTCGATAGCCACTTTCTCGACCTGGGTCATGAAAGTAGTATGGCGGCAATGATCAGACCAATAGGTATCAATTACCCTGATTTCAGTAATAGTAGGATCACGTTTCTCGCTATCCTTAAAATACTGCTGGCAAAACCGGAGATCCTCCTCATTCATCGCCAGCCCCATTTTCTCAAGCAGAACTCTTAAATCGGCCGGTGATTTGCTGATAAATCCGTCAATAATATCCACATCAGGAGGACGCTCTGTTGTCATATCTAAAGTAGTTGGCTTGGCAAGCGATGCTTCCCGGCTTTCTACTGGATTAATCAAATAGCCTTTAATCTTTGCGAACTCATCATCAGAAATTTCACCGCGCAAAATAACAACCTTAGCGGTAGCAACCTCTGGCCGTTCCTTTTGGGTCAACATCTGAATGCACTGAGCAGCCGAATCAGCCCGCTGGTCATATTGTCCTGGCAAATACTCCATAGCAAAAATACGGCCAGCGGCGCAAGAAGGCAAAACCTCATCATAAACATCATCAACATTTGGCTCAGCAAAAATAGTATTTCGCGCTAAAACATACTCGCTTTCGCTCTCCAGCTCGACATCGTAGCGATTTATTAACCGCACCGCAGTCAAACCCTTTATCCCTAGATTCTGCCTAAATTCCGCATATAAGCCATTGGCTTCAACATCGAAACCGCTTTTCTTTTCTACAAAAACTCGTTTTACCTGTTTCGGCATATTACTCTCCTCTATATATAATAATTAATTTAATCATTATACCATATCCCGGTCCACAAGGGCAGCAACCCCTACACTACCGGCCACAAAAACTTTCGCATCCCGCAGTGTTTGCTTCTACCTTGTGTTTAAGGCCAATATTCTTTGGTATTTTTCCCAATAATCCGTCCTTTCCTCCCTTGTACCAAGAAAATATAAGTTCGAGTGTTAAACAGCCTATAAGGCTCCGCCCTAAGAGGACGGAGCCTTATAGGCTGTTACGAGACAAATTCTGGACATTGACATATTAATTTTTTTTGTTGTGTCACAAAAAAAAATTCCTGCCATTATAAGCATATATGCTATGAACCTTCTCAGATTTTATCGAATTACAGCCAATTAATAGCAATTTTTTTGTCGAAAATGTAGTCTTCAGGAAGAATTGTAATTTTTTTGAAACATTTGGCAGGATTTTGCAATATTGTGTGTAATTCTTATGACATATCAAAGAAAAATCTAATGGAGGACTTGATATGACAGTGCTTACGCTATCAATAATAACTGCCGCTAGCATGAAAGCACTAGTGTTTTTTATTTACTTCTATTTATACTTTCAGTATCGTGAACGGTTTCTTGGCTATTGGACCCTTGCCTGGGGACTTATCTTCCTGCAATCAGTGTTTTTAGACCCTTTTTTACTTGACTCATTTAGATATGTTTCAGCCTCGATATTTTTCCAAATAACAATTATTCTTACTGTTTTGCTTCTCGCACAGGGAATTGGTGACTTTGTTGGAACGAAACTGCCCTTGTTTTGGATATATCCTACTATAATAATGAGCTGCATTGGATTCATCGGAGTCTCCTCACACTGGCCAGCAATGGTCTCTATTCTACCGCTAATGCTAATAAATGGTGCTATATATATATATACAGGAATAGTCCTTTTCAAAAATCTCAAAACAAAAGGCCTCGGTAAACACCTTATTGTCTTCATATTTATTATTATAGGATTGCATCAACTTGATTTTCCGTTATTCCGTGCAACTGACATGGCTCCGTGGGGATACCTACTTGACGCTTTCTTTCGAATAGTTCTTGGCATCGGCTTCCTTCTAACCTACTTTGAGAAAACACGCTTTGATTTGTTTACAAAGGAAGAAAATTTCCGCTTGCTAGCGGAAAACGCGAAAGATATCATCTTTCGCTACCGTCTGTTACCCCAGCCTTGCTGCGACTATATTAGTCCGGCAACAATTGACATAACCGGCTTTGAACCTGACGAATATTACCACGACCCGGACTTATTATTTAAAATTATCCATCCAGATGACAAACGATTATTGCGCAATTTTACCGACCTCATTGCGCCACAAATACCGGTCGCAGTCAGAACCCTAAAAAAGGATGATACAATAATCTGGAGTGAATACCATATCGTACCATTACACGACCAGGAGAACAACTTAGTGGCTGTTGAAGGTATCATTCGGGACATTACTGCCCGGAAAAACCTAGAGCAGGAGCTTTTCCGGCTGGACCGTCTAAATATAGTCGGACAGATGGCAGCCAATATAGGCCACGAAATTCGCAACCCCTTAACCACAGTGCATGGCTTCTTGCAAGTCCTTGGCCGCAAACCTGAAGTAGCCTCTTTTCATGATCAGTTTAAACTGATGGTTGACGAACTTGACCGTACCAATGCCCTAATCACTGAGTATCTTTCCTTAAGCAAAAAGCGAATCACCAACCTCACACTGCAAAACCTCAATCGTATCATTCATGCCTTTTCTCCGCTCCTTACCGCCCATGCTACCAGTTCCGGCAAAAAACTTGAACTTGACTTGGCGGAACTGCCGGATTTCCTCTTGGATGAAAAAGAAATCCGCCAGCTCATTCTCAACCTTACCCAGAACGGCCTTGAAGCAATGCAGTCCGGCAAGACGCTAACCATCCGAACCTTTCTTCAGGACAATGCTGCCGTTTTAGCAATTCAGGATCAGGGACACGGCATCCCTCCTTCAGTCCTTAAAAAAGTCGGAATTCCCTTCTTCACTACCAAGGAATCAGGCACTGGCCTTGGGGTAGCTATCTGCTACAGCATTGCCAGCCGCCACCGGGCCAAAATCGACATTGCTACCAGTCTGACAGGAACTACCTTCTTTATCAGGTTTAACCTTTCAGAATAATTATTGTAAAAATCAATTAACTTTTCCACAAAGTCCGTCAAGCGAACCTTGCTTATTTCATTTATACTGTTAGAACCAAAAGAGAAGGAGCTGCCTCAAATTCAGTCTTGAGACAGCTTCTTCTCACTTTAACTTAATTGCAGCTTCAATTCGTTCCAAGCCCTCTTCTAGCAAGGCTCGTGGACAAGCGAAATTTAGCCGCATAAAGCCTTGCTCACCGAAACGCCGTCCATCACTTAGTCCAACCTTAGCCTTACTGGCAAAAAACTCTGGCAGATTCGCCCCTTTAAGCCCCAATGAGCGACAATCCAACCAAGCCAGATAAGTAGCCTCAGGTTTCTCCACTTCTATACCACAGTTTCTTTGCCGTAAAAAGCTTACTAGAAAATCTGCGTTTGTCTCTAAATAGATCAGCAGACTGTCCAGCCAAGCCTCGCCATGGCGATAAGCCGCCTCCAGTGCCGTAATACCGAAAATATTGCATTCTTCTACATGCATAGCTTTTAAAACCGACTCATACCTTGCGCGCATCCTGGACTCAGCAATTACCGTCAGCGCTGTCGCCAACCCTGCCACATTAAAAGTTTTACTTGGTGAAACACAGGTAACAGCAATTGCCGCAAACTCCGGCGACAATGAGGCAAATGGAATATGCCTCTTCCTTAAGAAAACAAGATCGCTATGAATCTCATCCGCCACTACCAGTGTCCCATGTTTTAAACAAAGCTCTCCTAACGTCACCAGTTCTTCCTTTGTCCACACCCGTCCCACTGGATTATGAGGACTGCAGAGTACAAACAGTTTCACACCAGAAGCCAGTTTAGCTTCAAGGTCAGCAAAATCAATAACATAACGTCTCCCCTCCTGCCGCAGCGGATTTAGAACAAGATTCCGCCCACTTTTTTGAACAGCAGAAAAAAAGCCGGGATAGACCGGCGGCTGAATCAGCACCTTATCACCAGGGCTAGTAAAAGCCTGCAAGGCAATACTTATAGCGCTCACCACTCCTGGCGCACTATTGATCCAGTCTCTATTCACATTCCACCCGTGCCGCCGCTTTAGCCAGTCGATCGCCGCCTGGTAGAAGCCATCACCGCGAAGTGGATAACCATAAATACCGTGAGCTGCTCTAGCAGTAAGAGCAGTAACGACTTCTGGTGGCGAGGCAAAATCCATGTCCGCCACCCACATTGGCAGCAAATCTTCACTACCGAAAATATTCTCCCTGCCATCCCATTTTTCCGCACCAGTGCCCTGCCGCTCAATAATTTGGTCAAAATCGAATTTATCCACTCTAAACACCTTCTTTCATAGCTACTTAATTTTCTAAGCACTTCCATTTTTCGTTTACTACTACTGATTATATGTCACCTTAATTTCAATAGCTTTTCAATAGAACGTTGAATAATATAATATGTGCCCAACATATTATTCACTACAACAAACGCTAGGAGGAAACAACGGATGGCTAGTATCACCGGTGAACAAAAACTTTTAACCCTAATCGCTCATCTCTCTTATTTACTTTGCGGATTAGGGTTTATTATTGCTCCCCTTATTATATTTATCTTAAAAAAGGATGATCCTTTTGTTTACGATCATGCCCGTCAAGCGCTTATTGCCCACCTGGCCTTACTTGCCGTTTCGATAGGTGTCGGCATATTGAATATATTTGTTATCGGTATTTTACTATTGCCTATCTTGGCCCTGCTGTGGCTTACCCTGATCGTAACTTCCTTTATTGCTGGCTTTAAGGCCGTAGACGGTGAATATTACCGTTATCCCTTTATCCAGCCCCTTGTGGAAAAACTGCAATAAACCCTGAACAAAAAAGCCCTCAGCGGGCTTTTTTTTATTTAGAATAAATCACACCCTATTGCTTTATATAATCAGGTTTTCGCGCTTTAAACCAAACAGGCTTTAAAGAACACTTTTCTGCCAGGTCAAGAGCAACTTTAAAATTTTTTCCGATATCCTTTGGAGTATGAGCATCAGAACCAATTGTTACATACTCCCCGCCCAGTTCCCTAAACCGCCGGTAAACAGGAATAAGCGCTTCAACCGTTTTTTTGTCACCAAGCCGCCTGGTGTTAATCTCAATAGCCTTTTGCTTTTTAGCCAAGAGTACCAGTACCTGGTCAATATGATCCTTAAACTCGTCAAAATACAGCTCGGCATCATTATACCTGGCGTAGCGGGCAATATAATCTATATGCCCCAAACTATCAATGAAATCATAGCTTTCCAAACAAGCTAGCATTGATGCAAAATATCTTCCATAAACTTCTTGCTTCGTTCGCCCCAGATAAAACTTCTCCTGATATATATCGATACCATCCACCACATGGATCGAACCGATTATATAGTCCAACGGGCGTCCTGCAATAACCTGGCGGCTTTTCATGGCAAGCTCGCTGCGCATACCAATTTCTATTCCGAGCAGAACATTATCGCACCGATACTGTTCGTACGCGCAAAAATACTCGTCAATATCAAAAATAAAGGCCTTAGGCTCAGGATACTCTAAATCCATATGCTCAGTAATAGTAATGCCAATCCCAAGTTCGTTTGCCTTCTTCAGCGCCTCTTCAATCTTCATATTTGAATCAGTGGAAAAAAGCGTATGCATATGTGTATCGTTCAAATCTGCCACCTCCAATTGGTCCATTATTTATTGTACACGATAACCCCAGCCTTTTACACCAAATAATGCTTTTTTTGTTTTTCCCATTTATCACTCGCTGATTTTGCGCTATAATATTGCCATAGGTTAATGATAATGTTTTTCATTTAGCCACAGGGAGGCACTTTATTATGTCAAAAGAATTCACCCTAGATTTAGCACAAGACCGCGCAGCCTTAAAAATTACCAAGCTCACCAACAATGGCAAAACTCGTCTAAAGCTCTTGCAGATGGGCATTACTCCCGGCACAAAAATTGAAGTACTTCGCCATGCCCCCCTTGCTGACTCCTTGGTAATCTGTGTCCGCGGCTCCAAACTAGCGCTGCGCCGTAATGAAGCAAAAGAAATTTCTGTAGTCGAGGCGGAATAATATGAAACCACCGGTCACAACCGTAGCATTTATCGGCAACCCCAACGTTGGCAAAAGCGCTCTTTTCAACGCTATTACCGGAGCCGGACAGGTCATCGGCAACTGGTGCGGCAAAACCACCGAGGCCTGCACTGTTCGCACACGCTATAATGCCCGCGAATTTGACTTTACCGATCTACCAGGTATCTACGGTTTTGGCCATAGTTCAACTGAAGAACTAGCAGTAGATAAATATCTTCATGCAAAAACTCCGGACCTCATTGTAGCTGTAGTTGATGCTTTAAACCTTGAACGCAATTTATACCTCGTTCTCGAAATTCTTGAACGCTATGAAAAAGCAATAATCGTCCTGAATAAAACGGACGCCGCAACCGCTCACGGAATAGAAATCAACCTCACTAAACTGGCTGAAATACTGGGAGTACCAGTGATTTCGACCGTAGCTACCAGTCATAATTCAGCAGCCTGCTTATGGCAAACCATAACGTCCTCCCAAACATTATGGACGCCGTACCGCGTTAATTACCCGCCGGATATTGAGCAGGCAATTGAGCGTGCACTCCCCGAACAATACTCCCACCCCGGCATGGCGCGGTGGCAAAAAATTAAAGCCGTCGAAAAAGCTGATGAAGAAAAACAAACCGCTATAATCAGCGCCCGCTACGCCGCCGCAAACTTCATCACTGCCTGCTGCCACCACCACCACGCTACAGAATCCTTGACCGACAAAATCGATTACTGGGCTCTGCACCGCTGGGCAGGCATACCAATAATGATTGCCGTCTTTGCTCTATTATTTTTCTTCACTTTTACAGTTAGTCGGCCACTGTCAAATTTGATCGGCGAAACCTTCGTCTATTTTGGCTCCGCCGTCCACAACATCTTTTCTGCGTTAAAATTGCCTTATATGCTGACAAGTCTGGTTGCAGATGGACTTTTAAATGGTATCGGAGCCGCGCTGGGCTTTTTGCCCCAAATTGCTATTTTCTTTTTAATCTATAACATTATTCAGGACAGCGGCTATATTGTACGAGTTGCCATTCTAACTGACCGGTTGATGAGTTTAATCGGCCTAAACGGAAAAATATTCATTCCACTAATTGCCGGCTACAGTTGCAACGTCAACGGCATCTTAGCATCACGCATTCTAACCAGCCGTTATGACCGCATGGTAGCAATGTTAGCCAGTTCTTACGCTCCCTGCTCGGCACGGCTAGGAGTCATGGTATTCATGGCATCAGCTTTTTTTCCCTCCAACGAAGCCACTCTCGTTATGCTTTGCCTCCTTGCTATCAGTCTTGGAATGATGGCAGTAATTGCCTTTTTAACACGGTTCTTTATAGCGCCGGAAGATTCGGCAGTATTCATGACCGAAATTCCGGTTTACCATCTGCCACATTGGCGTAATCTTTTGGCTGCCACCCTTGATCGGACACTACATTTTTTAAAACGCATTCGCAACATTATCGTCTATTCGTCAATAATAATGTGGCTCTTATCCTCATTTCCGGTCGGCTCGTTTGAACAAACCTATATTGCCCGAATAGGTCAAATCATTGAACCGTTAGGGTCACTGCTGGGCTTGAACTGGCAGTTGATTGTCGCTCTCATTGCCGGCATTCCAGCCAAAGAATCCGCCCTGACAACACTTGGCGTTATTTACAACGCTGCTGGCAGCGACGGTGGCCTAGGCCAGGTTCTTACCAGCCATATCACACCATTGGCTGCATTCACCTTTCTTATCGTATATATGACCTATATCCCGTGCCTAGCTACAGTCATTACCATCTATCAGGAAACCAAAAACTGGTCAGTAGCAATCTGCAGCGTTTATGGCAGCATTTTCTTGTCCATTCTGTTGGGTATACTAAGTTACAACCTCGGCCAACTATTCTTATAAATAAACATACAAAAACGCAAGCTTGCCACCTTTAAGGGCAACAGCTTGCGCTTTTTCTTTTAAACCGCCGTTTCTAATTTAAGCCTTCATTAGGCGACAATAGTCTATTCAAACTGACGCCGCTACTGGTAGCTAAGTCAATAATATCCCCGGCGGTAGTTTTTACTATCGGCAGCGCTGAACCAGTAGGGTGAAAGAAAATTACCTCCGCTTCACGGCCATCATTCAAAAGCACCTTGGTATTCAAGAGACAATCCTTCACCTGACTAATAAACACATGACAGAACGAAGGATCAAGCCGACCAAACATTTCATGGGCCAATACATCCAACACCGTGAAAGGATTAGCAACCTCACCGACATACGCCTTCGAATGAAAATTATCGGCAACAGCAATAACTCTAGCATAAGGGTGAATTTTCATCCCTAAAGCCCCGGTAGGAATTCCGCTGCCGTCAATAAACTCATGATGCTGAACCACACCTAAGATTACCTCGCTGGTAATCTTAGGTGTCTCACGCAACAGAACCGCAGCTTCATTAATATGGGCATGCCGCTGGTAAGACTTGTCCTTCTCAAGCACCACATTACCAACATCATGCAAAAGCCCAGCCATAATAACACCTTTAACAGCTTCCTCGTCCCACTGCATATGACTGGCAATACTTCCAGCCAAATAGGCCACCATCACCGAATGACGGGTTAACGCGTCAGCCAGCTTATAATCACTAACCATCAGGCAGTGGGCCAAAGCTGAACTGACAGTTGCAATCGAGTTCGCAATATTATTCGACGTATCCTTAAAAAAGTTTACTGGAATAATTTTTCGTTTACGAATAAAGTCAAATGATTGCGCTATTAGAGTAACAACAGTATCATATTCCTGTAAAAACCGGGTATATTCATCAGATACGCCCCTGTCAGCGGTTATAAGTTGTACGGCGGTTTGTTCCGCCTCCGGTTCAGCAGTATCATCAACAATATATACACTTTTTATATCCCAAGCACTAAGCTGAGATATAATTCTCTCAGTAACTACAATACCTCTATTTAATAAAATCTTTCCGCTAATAGAAAGAACGGCGTCACCAAGAATAGACCCAGGCGTTAAAGCATCCACCGCAGCCAATTTAGTTGACATTGTAACACCTCCAGGAACTCCTCCGCTTTTTAATAAATGCTCTCTCAAACACAAGAATAGCTATTACTATAATAATATATAAAGCGCACTAATTATAATCGCCCCAAAGTCCCTCTGCCATAGGTCAAAAGTCCTGCTATTAACTATAACTCCACTCCAACCTGTTCATTTCTAAATGCATCATAAAGCTTTTTATACTCGGCGGTTGGCGCAATAGACTTATAAATATATACATGCGCCCCGTTTGGATCATCGATAACAAAGCTCCGTTCTCCCCATGGCTTATCCTGAAGATCCTGATAAATTTCCAACCCAGCAGCCTTCAGTCTGTCATATTCAGCATCCGCATCGTCAACTTCAAACGAGATAATAAGCCCCTTACCATTAAAAAATTCTCCTACCTCCCGTTGAGGCAGAGTAAAACTTATTCCAGCGCTAGGATCGCTAGGAGAAATCAGTTCAATATACCAATCACTCTCATAAACAAGTCTGAAGCCAAAATATCTCTGGTAAAATTCCTTTGACTCCTGCATTTTATTTGTACTGATCGTCAAATCCACCCGTTTAATCTTCATAGTTATCCTCCTAATTAAAAATGCCCCTTAACACCGTAGCTTCATATAAGAAAAAAAGGTAGGCATTATCTTCAAAACCTAACCAACTGATGCGTTCTAATAACCGGTTACCATAAATTCCCATACTATGTAAATTTATAAAATAAGGCTCGGCATACTTATTATATTGGTATTAGATTTCTGCATAATATCAGATAATTCCTGCCTTTTTTCAGTATCGCTTAACATATTTGCCTTTCACGACTGCCCCTGCAAACCAAAAGACGGCCTCTCAAGAGACCGTCATCTTCATATTCTTAATATGGATTTTTACCAAACCTAGTGACCGCCGCAACCGCAGCCGCCTTTATTATGATCCTGGTTCTGTGCGCCGCCGCAGGTATGTTTTTTTCCGCCTTCCAGCTTCATTTTCTTCATACTGCCGCATTTTGGACAAGCGATTTCATATCCATGCTTGCCCCCGGCAGTACATGGCGCGACCTCCCAAACCTCTCCACAGTCAGTACACTCAAACACCCGATTTTTCACCATATAATTACCTCCCTCGATTATAATGCTACAGCCTTCAACCAAAGCAACAGCAATTTTTCTTCTGGCAGAGTACAAAATCCGTTGAAAAGTGGCCCGAGACACCCCCATATACGCTGCGCATTCAGCCTGTTCCATTTCCTGTCTGTCTTTCAATCGTATTGCCTCGATTTCCTCTAGCAGAACGACAATCGGCTGTTTATCAGTTTTGCAGCCAGGAATAAAATTCCGGCATACTGGCATCTCATCAATCAGCCCGCAACAGCGCTTCCTTGGCATCATTAACCACCCCAAATGAGCATATGCTCATTTCCTATTATATGCTTACTTACCCTAAAACGCAATATCAACCTAACCTTCTAATCCAAACAACTAATTGCTCCTTGCAAGCCAGCTGGACACACTCTGCCTGTTATGACTATATTTCAATTCCAGCCCCATCACCGCCGCAAAAATTTTCGTCCTTTCCTCCATCGGCTCTGTCACACCCTGCCGGCAAGACTTGATTGTCTGCCACATCTCCAACATTATTTTTGCTCCAGATCGTAGACCATAGATATAAAATGGTTTCTTAAAGATAAAATTAACAAAGAAATGTTCCACCAGAACATCTGCCAGCGAGATATCTTTCGCCACTGCCTGGTCCATGAAATCATAATTGTCATTAATAGTCTTGCGCAGTAGCTCGCCAAACCTCTCATCGTGGCTGATTTTTTCTATAACATCAACAGTACTAGTAACCAGACTGATCCGTTCCTCCAGGTCCAGGCCACGGCACTGTATAATATCAATAAAATGATGCTCCAATTCAAAATAATACCGAAGCGGAGTAAAGCCCTGCTGCTGGCTCGGATAAACCGAAACAACATAACTGTCCGAATTAACCACTATCGGAAGGCTCTCCGATCGAATAACCTCAAGCGGCTCCCATCTTTCAATTTTCTTAAGCACCGCCGGACAACTGAAACTCAGCGTCACTTCTACTGCCCGTTCGCTATCCATCGGATACCGCGGAAAAGTCTGGCAGACACTGTCCAGATGTTGATGTCCGGCCTCGCGATGCAGGCGGCAAAGATTATCCTTACCAAGAAAACAGCAACCGCCATCATCCTGCTTTTTAATATATGCATATTCGCCCAATGCCCTATTAGTTTCAAGCCGCACAAAAGCCTGCCCGAATTCCTCAGTCCTGCCGCTGGCACCAAAGTAATCTCTGTTGCGAAGAAAACTTTCTTTATCCACCGTTACCGACCAATCCCTACGGCAACATGTTCCACACATCTCACAGCTAAACCCCTGGACAATATCCAAATAGATATACATTTAATGTTCTCACTCCACCCTAACAGTAATATTTATGTAGGTTTCCAAGACTAGCCGCATAGAAATAAGATTTTGATATCCATCACATTTGCACCGAGAACTATCTCATTTACATATACCGGCCATTGTAATTCCTCCTGAATCCACAATACTCTTCTAACACAGATAATAAGTATTCTTCACCTATCGTTAACAATTCCCAGTTTAATTTTAATACAAACTCGCTATTTTAAAATACCCATATTATATATTGATCATTGTGATTATTTGTACCACAAGCGAAGTAATTCAGAATTAATAAATTAACACCCAAAAAGATACCCATCTGCCTACGCATTAAAACTGCCTACAGATACTCTTAAAGATCCAACTTGAATCAAGTTGGATCTTTAAGAGTATCGATATTTTTGGTGTTTGCCAAAGCCGAGACGGTCAATAGCATTATTGGTGTAACCACGCCGTAATAACATTTTACTATTGGATGTTTGACAGTTGCGAAATACATTATTTGCAACTCGCGCTTTGAGCCATTCTTATATAGCTATTTTTTTAATATTAAATAGTTTTTGTGCATTTCCGCCCAAAACCAAAGACTTCTCTTCTTCGCTGATATTCAGACTTTTAACAAAATCTACGCCTTTGAGTAGCCACTCACGTCTTACCGGATACGAAGATGCAAATAAGACATGATCGGCACCACATACTTTGATCGCACACTCTAATTGTTCTTTACCCCAAGGTAATGCATGCGACATATCAAAATACAAATTATTCTTCAGATAACCTCTATGTCTGTCTGAATCTGTCTTGAAACGTTCCATAGCTTCACCAGTTTTTGAGACATTCGGAAGCAAAATATTTTGAAAAGCGTAGAAAGCTCCGCCCAACATAGTATGAATTAATTTCAGGTTTGGAAATTGTTCAAACATATCGCTAAAGAGTTCTCTTCCTACAGCAATCCCTTGATCAATACATCTGCCATAAAATCTGCGCTGATTTGTGTAATCTTTTATTGATTCATATTCAACAGGAACCGGTGTATGATGGACTATAACAGGCAGATTGAGAGCATTGAGAATTTTGAAGTACGGCTTAAATATTTCATGATCCAAATACAGTTTGCCATAATGACAAGTTAACTGTACCCCAACCATCCCCAGTTCCTTAACGCATCGTTCTAATTCGTAGACACACTCTTTTGTTGCCCAAGGAGGAAGAATTGCATTAGCCAGCAACTTACCATTACTGCGCTTTACCATATCAGCTAACCCATCATTAACAATACGGCACATTTCAGTTGGCAGCCACTCATGCCAGACGGGGAGACGCAGAATTCCCACATCTACCCCGGCTTCAGCCATATCCTGCAATTTCACTTCTAAGCTGTACTGACCTTCTGCATAATTCAGGTTTTCATATCCTGCTGGTTTCTCTAGAACAATTTGGCGTCTATCAGTGCCCGGAACCATGCCTAAATAGGCAACTTCACCAAATGTCCTTGGCACACATTCCAGAAATCCGTTTAAAATCTTCTCGTTCGTAAATAAGTTTTCAGGAACATAGTCAATGTCAATATCAACAATCATTGAGCAACACCTCCGTCAATTTATTTCATAACAAATTGGCAATATACTTGCGTACGCAAGTATATTATAGGCGGAATTAGTTGCTTTCGCAACTAATTCCGCCTATAATACCCCTTTTCTGATGGTTGACGGTGACTTCCTTTACGACGAAGTTTTCCCATAGCCCGCAGCTACAATCATGCATTTTCCAAACTACTGCGGATTCTTTTCTGTTACATAGCTCTTAATCTCAGTGGTTATTGGTCTTCAAGCAATCTCCCCACCATTTTAAAACACATCAAATATTTTCCCTGGATTCATAATAAGCTTAGGATCTAGAGCCAGCTTAATTGCCCGCATCATTTCCAATTCATCCGGATCAATAAATTGAGCTAATAAATCTTTGCGCTTATAACCAATACCATGTTCACCTGACAGTTTACCGCCAATCGAATAAACAAATTGATATATTTCGTTATGAATTTGCGGTACTATTTCATGCCATTTATCTTCAGGTATATCTTCTTTTAGAATATTAGCATGAACATTACCATCACCAGCATGTCCTGCACAATGGACGCGCACCCCATACTTTTTCCCTATTTCCACTACCTTTTGTACAGCCTGCGATACTGCCGACATCGGAACTACTAAATCTTCACTGGCAAAAATAAGACTGCGTGCCCGATCAGCTTCTGCTACACATTTTCTTGCTTTCCAAATTTTCGAAGAATCAGCTACTAATACAGTTATTGCACCGCTAGCCATACATATTTCATCAATAGTTACGCATTGATCTTCCAGTACTTCTTCATTATTGCCTTCAATCTGTACAATGATATAATATCCATCGTCACTATGAGGTAATTTTTCACGTAAAAAATCCTCGCAGTTTTGAACAACCAGATTATCCATAAACTCCACTGATACTGGAGCCACACCGGCAGACATAATCTTTGGAACCGTTTGAATTGCCGATACTAAATCAGGAAAAATAGCCAATAAATTCATCGAATGCTCTGGCAGTGGAATTAATTTAATGTATATTTTTGTAATAATTCCCAACGTACCTTCTGAGCCAATCAAAAGCTGAAAAAGGTTATAGCCAGTAGTATCTTTAACACATTTACCCCCAAGAGTTATAATTTTACCTTGAGGACTAACAAATTCAAGACCATATATCTGGCGGCGTGTCGTCCCATATTTAACAGCTTTATTTCCTCCAGCATTAGTAGCAACATTACCCCCAATAAAAGAGCTATCGCCACTGCTTGGATCGCCGGCATATAAAAATCCGGAAGCATTTGCCGTTTTTTGAATATAATCTGTGGTTACACCTGGCTCCACGACTATAAACATATTGGTAGTATCAAGCTCGATGATTTTATTTAATCGTTCAACCGATACAACAATACCTCGTAAAAACGGAACAGCAGCACATGACAGTCCAGTTCCGGCTCCGCGCGGTACAATCGGAATGATGTTTTCATTAGCAAGTCTTACGATTGCTGCAATTTGCTCTGCAGTCTCCGGCAATACAACTACTTCTGGATATTGCATGTATTCAGAACCAGCTACTTCATCATGCGAATACGGTTCCATTTTCTCATTGTCAGTATATACATATTTATCACCCACTATTTCTTTAAGCTGATAAATCACTTTTCCACTTACTGAATTATACTTCTGCATTTATACCATCTCCCACAATCTTATATGAATATCGACTGAACAAGATAAAATTGATACTAAAATCTAGTATTAAGCTACTAAATTTCTGAAACTTGTTTTTTTAAGCTTTCAACAGGTTTTCCTAATATTTTTGCAAAATAGAAAGCACAAGCCACACTAATGACCAAAACAACTACCTGTATCCACATGGCAACCTGGAAAGCGTCCACAGGATAAGGTTTAATCCCTTTAGAAATATAATTTATGATAATACCCCAAATTTGCTGAAAAAGCCCAGCACCAAATATCCAAGTAAATCCGTTTACCACTCCCATAGCTGTGCCAAGTTGAGAACTTGAAACTAATTCCTTAATCAACGTAAAATTTGCCGATATAACAAACATCTGCACAAAACCTAAGATACCTAAGCTAACTTTTAAATCCATTACACTAAGCGTCCGGATATTAATCACCATATAAAGCCAGATAGCTAGAAATACCACTGTACCAATTACTAATACCCCGGAAATTTTTATTTTTCTAATAAACCACCCAGATGCAACACAACCAAATACCATCCCAAGAGCCGACCAAAGCAGTATATCACCAATAACCTGCTTGGGTAAGTTATACACATCAGCTAAATAAACACCGCCCCATAATGAAGCAAGAACCTGGCCACTAGAATTAACTCCCAACGCGAGAAATCCAGATGCCCAGATTTTAGGCATAGATACCATTTCTTTAAACGATTTCTTCCAATTAATTTGCTGAACTTCTGATTGAACCTTAATGACGGCTTCATCAGCTAACTCATCAGCCGGAAGTAATCCAATATCAGTCGGATGATTCTTCAATAACATATAAGCCAAACCGGCCACCGCTAGACTGATTACAGCAATTATCACAAAAGAATATCGCCAGCCGCAACTTTCCATCATAAATTGCAGTGGCGTAGTTGCTCCAATACCGCCAATCGTACCAAGTCCCATAAACAAGCCCCACATGGTTGGATATTCCTTTGTAGTGTACCATTCAGCAATTATCTTTGCTCCACCAATAAGGAATCCAGCTAATGCAATCGCAATTACAATTCGTCCGATAATAACCAAAAACAAAGATTCTGCCCAACAGAAAATCAAACTTCCAATTGCTGTCATAATTAATACTATAGTAGTTCCACTACGAGCGCCGAATTTATCTAGCAACGCACCAATGGGAGCCTGAGCTAATGCAAAAGCCCATACAAATGACATTCCCAATAATCCAAAATCAACAGCATTGAGGCATAGGTCTTTTATTAATTCCGGTCCCATAATTGCTGGCGCCATTCGGTGAAACGGGGTAAGCATATACGCAATACATACGACAATATACATTGGCCATCTGTAAGATTTTAAACTACTAAACATCTTTTCCTTATCCAACATAATACCTTCCTTCATCAGATTTTTGAGATAACATAGTCAACTCGCTGACACGCTTACAAAAACTACCTCAAATCCCCAAGCCATTGATATATACCTTTATTGGATTATTTTACAATAATTCTCAATTTTAGTACAATTCCTTTTTTCACTAATGTCCTTAAATCTGTAAATAGCATATTGCTTCACCCCCACACTATTCATACGACCGCTATGCTTCTAGGCAATACAGCCAACAAGTATAGAAGTATTAATTTACTGGCTAAACAAACAATTATAGCACAGTAAAACTTAGCAGTTTTACTGTGCTATAATTTTGTACTTAATTTATTAATATTTACGTTCTACTATAGCCCACACCCCATCCATACTATGGCCTAGTCGTCGTATTCCAAGTCTCGCTGGTCCTGTCTGTCTCTGTACACTTCTTCTGTTCCAACAAACTGGTTTTCAAAAAACCAGCCTCTTCTGATAATTCTTCCATCTTTACTTATTTCGCCATAGCCCTCGCACTTATCATCCTGCCAGTTTCCTTTATAGCGCGTTCCATCAGCAAAGATCATAATTCCTTCACTACTTCTCGCCCCGACAATAAATCCGCCTTCATAGCGATCACCGTTAGGCCATACCTTAACTCCTTCACCAGTCAAGCCCATTTTAAATGTACCTTCAAGCCTCTCGCCTGTAGGCCAGATCACAGTTGCCCGGCCATTAATATTGTTGTATTCCCAATCAGCTTCATACCGCGTGCCGTCCTGCATAACCATGACACCTTTGCCATGCCTCTCGCCGTTACGCAATTCGCCTTCATAATGTGAGGTGTCATGACCGTCATACGTAATCAGTACCCCTTGGCCGCTTAATCTTCCAATGACGTATGTACCTTCATATTGCCTTGAAGCTTGTCCGCGATAATAGACAGTCAAAGTTCCCTTGCCATCAACATAGCCACTTTTACAACCGCCAGTCCAGGTAAAGGTTCGATTATCAAGATACGAAGGATCCCATACCTTAAATCCTGTCGCCGGGTCTTTCAGCCATAAATCTTCTGCATACACAGGAACGGCAACGGCTAATAAGAAGACCACAAGTATTAGTGTTTTAAAGCCACGACTCAATACATTTGCTTTGTACATAAAACGCTTTACTCCTTCTTACATTTTAAAGTTGACTTGCAGCATCAAATGCATCACGAATAGCAGCCCTGACATTTCGGGGTTCAACACAGTCTCCTATCCAGCGGACAATATGGGCAGTTTCTCGGAATAATTCAGCAATATCCAAGCGGGGTATCATGCCTACAGCTAAAACGACTGTATCAGCTTCCATAATAAACTCATTTCCTGCGGCGTTTTTACATATCAAGCTATCTTCATTTATGCATATACAACTTGTACTAGTGTAGCATTGAACATTTTTTACTAACCGGTCAATTAGTGCTTCTCTTGGCAAAAACATAGCATCACTGGCCAAGTATTCAGCCATTTCAACCAGGGAAACTTTTTTTCCGTTCGACGCAAGGTGAAGAGCAACTTCGCACCCTACTTGTCCACCGCCAATTACAACAACTTTTTCCCCAACACTATTAATATCTGCATGTGCCCTCTCAGCCAGCATTACATTTTTGTTCTTTACACCTTGCAATAAAGGAATTATTGGGTCTGCGCCAACAGCAACCAACACAACATCTGCTTTTTCAGCTTTTACCATTTCAGCCGTCGCTTCTGTATTTGTTTTTACCTCTATGCCTAGTTTATCAACCATATGTATAAGATACTGCCTGAATTTCTCCAGATCATATTTGAAATCCGTAGTTTCTGAAAAAACCAGTTTCCCGCCAAGCCGTTGGCTTTTCTCAATTATTTTAACATCATGGCCACGTCTTTTGGCCACAATAGCAGCCTCCATCCCAGCAGGCCCGCCCCCAATTATAATCACCTTCTTTTTTTCGCCTAATGGCGGAATCAAAAAGGGTAACCGAAACTCACGCCCAACAGTAGGATTCACGGAGCATCCGAATTCAGGAGCTTTGGCATAATCAAGACAATGGAAGCATTTTATGCATGGTATAATCTCATCAGCCATTCCTTCATATGCCTTATTGACAAGTTCAGCGTCAGCAATTGAACCTCTCGCTATTGAAACAATATCAGCTTTTCCTTCCGCCAATACCTGTTCAATAAGGCAAGGATCTTGGAATGCCCCCAGAGTCAAAACAGGTATTTTTACACCGGCTTGTTTTACTGCACTCGCAAAATTCACATTGCAGCCAGGCTTAAGAAAGTTCGTGGGATGCATTATCGTTTCCGTAAGCGGTATATTCATATTCCCTACAGATATATGGGCAATATCTATCTTTTCTTCAATCATTTGAACAAACTTGATACAATCTTCAATTTCAATCCCCCCTTCCGGCGCAAGTTCAGAACCGCTTACGCGATATTCGATAAGAATATTCCGTCCAACTCTTTCCCGAATTCTATCTAGGATCATAATTGGAAACTTGGCCCGGTTTTCCAAACTTCCTCCATATTCATCATCTCTTGTGTTAAACAACGGCGAAATAAAATTACTTAGAAAAAGACCATGTCCGCCATGAATTAAAATCATATCAAAACCACACATAATTGCTTTTTCAGCCGCTTCCGCATGATCATCAGCAATGCGCGACATTTCTTGCACAGTAATCTTTCGCCCGTAAGTACCATCCGGGGATAAGGTTATAAGATTACCTCTATCATCATAGCCATGAAATTCGAAACCAAGAAGTTCCAGGGATGCCTTTGCCCCATAAAAATGAATGGCACTTGTAAGCTGGTTCCAATATCTATGATACTGAGTTTTATATACATTTGTATTTGAATGTAGCAAATCTGGCGGCATAAGCCTATCCATAACTTGGGCTCCAAAGGTAATACATGCAGAGCCGCCTTTGGCCTTATTACTGTAATATGCTATAACAGGTTCTGTTGGGTATTCCTCCTGTGCTTGCAGTAAATGTGCCGTTGCCGGTGCCGAAAATATTCGATTTTTAAAGGTTACGTTTCCTATCTTTAATGGAGAAAATATGTGCGGATACTTCATTATCGTCCTACCTCCCAAAATACTTAAATGTTAAAAGACTTTTTCAGGAAAAACACTCATGTAATTTTCTTGTAGACTTTCCATGTTTCTTTTCCATTACAAAAATCAATTCTTTATAATTAATTTATTTGACTAAGGATATTATTCCCCACCTTTTCAATTGAACTTAACAAGTTTTTTCGCTCTTGTTGTTCAAATTTATCGAGCATAATCTGATTCCAAGAATCCAAAATTGCAAACAATTCGTCTTTTATTGATTCAGCTTTATCAGTCGTATAGAGATTATAAGCACGTTTGTCACTCTCATTTACTTTCCTTATTACATAGTTTTCATTTATCAGTTTTGCTATAGCTCTGGCTGTTGTAGCTTTATCAAATTTAACGATATCCGAAAGTGTTTCCTGACTTATTCCGTTATTTTCAAATAAATTAATTAAAAAAATATATTGCCCGCTTCCTAAATTGTACTTTTTCAATTGTTCATTAAAAAAAATCTGACTATATCGATAAATCAAAGATATGTGTTTTCCTAATCTGTCTTTATTCAAAATCGATCCTCCAAAAAAATTCATAAAAATTCATTTATAACTACATTAAAATTATATAAATATATTTTGATAAAGTAAAGATAACTATATTTCACTCTATTTTTGCAAGTACTTTCTGCGATTAAATGATATAACCGCTCCGATGCCAGCAAGACAAGCAGCAACAATAATAGCCGCATGGTAACCTGATATAAAAGCAGCAAGGTGTTCAGATCCCGCCGTCGTTGTTGACCCAAACATTTGCTGGCTACGACTTTCAAAGACAGCTACCGCTACGGCTACACCACTTACCATTCCCACATTACGGACTAAAGAATTAATTCCGCCTACTAATCCAACTTTCTCCTTCGACACGGAACTTAAAACACTATAATTATTTGGCGCTTGAAAGAGACCATTTCCAAGGCCCATTACTACTTGGCTAAATACGACATGCCAGACATTCGCATAATCGTTCAAGCTGGCCAGATAGACCAAACCGCCCATCATGATAAACAAGCCAGTTGCAGTTAATGTCGCCGGATTTATTTTTTCGGAAAGGTAGCCGCTGACAGGAGCTGTAATGGCAATAAGTAATGGTAAAGGAGTAATAATCATTCCAATTTGCATCGGAGTTGCGCATAAAACCCGCTCCAGGTAAAAAGGCAGCAGGATGTTATTGGAAAATAAAGCCATATAGGCAAGCATTGCCGAAATAGTTCCTGATAATAAAGAATCATTTTTAAATAATCCCATCTCAATCATAGGATATTCTATATGAATTTCACACCATAAAAATAAACCCAAAGTAACCATTGCCACAAGAAACAAACTATAAATTAGAGACGAATTCCAGCCCCAATCCTGACCATGACTGATAACAAGCAATAAACTTGTCATAAATAATACAAACAAAACAGCCCCTATATAATCAAACGGGTTCGCTACTTTCTTCTCATCCCCCGGCAAAAGCATATAGCCAAACAAAAGAGCAATTATACCAATTGGAATATTAATATAAAAAATCGATTGCCAAGTAAAATTGCCTATCAATATTCCGCCTAAGCTTGGCCCGGCAAGTGATCCCAAGGCGACAAAAGTGCTGTTTAACCCCATAGCTCGTCCGCGTTCAGGCCCTTGAAAGACAGTACTCACAATAGCCAATGCATTTGCCATGAGCATAGAAGCTCCAACCGACTGAATAATACGGGAAATAATTAGATACCAAATAGCGGGAGATACGCAACATAGAAAAGATCCTAGTACAAATACTCCCATTCCTGTCAAATAAATTTTTCGTCTTCCATAAATATCACTTACTTTTCCAAACAAAGGCAATAACCCAGATATCCCCAAAAGATATGCAGAAATTACCCACTGTACTACAGAAAGTTCAACATTTAATTGTCGTGCAATAGCAGGTAGTGCAACATTGACAATCCCAGCGTCTAATGTAGCCATAAAAGTTGCTAATGCAGTAACCCCAAAAACCATCCATCGATAATGCTTATCTTCTTCAGTCATCTTTAACAGCATACTTAATCTCTCCTGATAATTACTTTAGCTAAGGAATGAATACTTGCTTAAGCTGTAAACTCGAAACTTGTTAAAACATAATTAAACGACAGGAAAAATCCTGTCGTTCAGCAGAAGTCAGACTTAAAAAGGAATTCTTGCTTCGTGGCATTAATCGGTAGATTTCTCAATCGCTAAATCAGCCTCTTTCTTGTTATTGCCTCTAGTCATATGTGTTATATAGAAAATACCAAAGGGTATCACAACAATAAACCCGCTGATTAAGTACATTAGTCTAAGTCCGATATAGGTTGACACTTGTCCTAATATAGCAGCTCCAAGAGCAAACCCTAAATCAAAGGCCATCAAAAGGCTGCCATTAACCATCCCTCGTCTTGTTATATCAACTTGATTAATCGCCAATGCGAATGCCAAGGAGTAAATAATGCCGAAACCACCCCCCAATAATAGAGCAGCTAATATAAATAGGAAATAGCCATTAGCAAAAAACAGGCACAAATAAGTGGCAAATAACGCCCCAAAGCCAATACACATAATTCCTACCGGCCCTTTTTGGTCCAACCTTCTTCCAGCATATGGTCTGCTAATAATGACCGTTACTGCATTTGCCAGAAAGAATATCCCGGAATTTTCTACGTTGATTTCTTTAGCAAACAGCACGATAAACGAAAGGATAGCACTATAGACTAAAGCCATAAAAAAGACAATTCCAGCATAAGAAAGTACTTTTCTCTCAATGAACCCTTTCGGTTTCTGATGCATCGAAGCCAGCATCTCATGACCATTTAATCCCAATAAACATCCCAGAGAAAGAACTGCTAAGCCGGTTCCTACATAAAACATAACAGAATAGTTAAATGCATGCAGCACTGTCAATCCCAATGAAGGACCAAAAAGCATAGCAACCGACATAGATAAACCAAAATATCCAATTCCTTCTCCGCGTTTTTTTACAGGAACGGCATCTGTTGCCAAAGTTGCAAGTGACGTTGTGGAAACTCCCCAGAAAACACCATGTGTAAAACGCAAAATAAAAAGAAAAAGCAAGCCAGTTACCCAATTATACAATAACATGGCTAAAAATAGACCAATCAGCGATATCCAAGCTATTTTCTTTCTCCCTATCGTATCCAGCAAATAACCAGCAATCGGTCTTACAATAACTCCAGCGAGAGCAAAAATTCCAAACAAAAATCCTACGTCTCGCTTACTCCCAGCAAGAATTTCGGTAGTAAACAGCGGTAATGTTGACATAATGTAATACATTGATGTAAACGCAAAAAAGGTGGATAAACAACTAAATATAAACTTTTGGTTCCATAATTTTTCATTTTGTTGGCTTTCGTTCATAGCATCAGCTCCCTTATCTAATTGTCTATAGGGAAAAAGTTAGCCAGCTCACCTACATCGAGTAGCTTTTCACTGTCGCCTAAAATCCTAATTATCAACTTTATAATCACCGCTGAATTGTGTTATAAGATTAGCTGAGAGATTTCCAACAATCTCCCAGCTATACCAGCTAAATACTCTATGCTTCAATTTTAAAGAGACGGCAAGCATTTCCATTCATGATAAGCTTGCGTTCCTCTTCCGTAATATCCAGTGTTTTAACAAAGTCAACTCCATCTGACATCCAGCCGTAAAACACAGGAAACGAACTACCAAACAAGATATGGTCAGCCCCGCAAACTTTAATCGCACACTCTACTTCTTCTTTTCCCCAGGAAGCCGGATGAGTCATATCAAAGAAAATATTATTTTGCAAATACCCAGAAATTTTTTCTGCCTCAGCAGTATTCAAACGTAACATGGCCTCTTTCTTTTTTGTCTTGTGAGGGGTAAGCAAGTGATAATTAGCAAACCAGTTGCCACCAAACATCGTATGAATAAATTTTAGGTTCGGAAATTCTTCAAATATGCCACTGAATAATTCGCGTCCTACAGCAGTTGCCTGGTCGATAATACGTCCAAGTTCACGGCGCAAATTCGTATATTCATAGATAGATTGCCAGTATACCGGTAACGGGGTATGATGCACAACAACCGGTACATTCACTTCGTTAAGAACTTTTAAATAAGGTTTAAAAGCTTCGTCATCCAGATAAAGCTGGCCGTAATGGCAAGCCAGTTGAACACCGACCATGCCAAGATCCTTTATACAACGTTCAAGTTCATAAAGATTTTCTTTGCCTCCCCAAGGAGGAAGAACCGCATTTGCATAGAGACGTCCGCCAGACTTTTTGCACATTTCTGCCGCATTGTCATTTACAATTTTACAAGTTTCAAGTCTCAGCCACTCCTGCCAAACCGGTACGCGAAGTATCCCCTTATCAACACCAGCATCATCCATCGCCTGAAGTTTAGCCTCAAGCGAATAATCACCATCAACATAGTTAAGGTTCTGATACCCTTTTGGTTTTTCGAGAATAAGCTGACGTTTGCCGCTTTCCACTGTTCCTAAAGATGCGATCTCGCCAAATGAACGTGGAGCTGTACTCAAAAATCCATCTAGTACTTTCTCATTCGTAAACAAGTCTTCTGGAAGATGATGCATATTAATATCGATAATCATCAAATAACCCCCTAATTGATTTTGTCTCATGATCACGAAATATAGTTGCGTTAACAACTATATAATAGCATCATTTAGTTGCGTTCGCAACTTTTTTTTAAAAAAATATATCTCATTTCAAAATAGCATGGCAAAGGCGCTTACACCTTGAGGCAGGTGAAATAAATAGTCGAATACACAACTTACACAGTCAAATCTATGCGTTGTATCGCTTCCCACATTTTTTTATCAATAGTTAGATATTTCCGCAATAAAAGAGGGTTTTTGCTTTACAAGAAAAATTAGTATAGACAGCGCATTTGTTATAACCGCTTTGAAGGAGATGATTAAGTGGCCAACCTGCTTGACGGCAAAAAAATTGCCGCTGAAATTCGCGAAGAAATAAAATCCGCAGTCGCCGTCCTGAAAACCCAAAACATTACCCCAAAACTCTCGGTTGTACTTATTGGCAGCGATCCGGCGTCAGTAGTATATGCCAAAGCCAAAGAAAAAGCGTGCGCCAACGTTGGTATGGATTATGAACTTCACGTCCTGCCGGAAACAACACCGGAAGACAAGACAATTGCCCTTATTGAAAAACTCAATACCGACAATAATGTTCATGGCATTCTTATCGAACTGCCCTTGCCGAAAGCGTTAAACAAAGAAAAAATCATGGCAGCCGTTTCGCCGCTTAAAGATGTAGATGGCGTACACCCCATTAACCGTGGCTACATCCTTAGCAATAGCAACGGCCTGTTTCCTGCTACTCCTCAAAGCTGCATCGAAATATTATTGCGCCATAACATAGATCTTAAAGGTAAGGAAGTCGTCCTCGTAGGACGTGGCGACACGATCGGCAAACCCCTTGTTTTTATGCTTCTAAATCAAGACGCCACCGTTACCGTCTGCCACACCAAAACCACAAATCTCTCAGCTCATACCAGACAAGCCGATATTGTCATTGCCGCCGCCGGCAAAGCAAAAATGATAACTGCGGACATGCTTAAACCAGGTGCTATCGTGGTCGACGCCGGCATTAACCAAAGCGAAGACGGCATCTGCGGCGATGTGGACTTCAAAGCAGCAGAAAAAGTGGCCGGAGCTATCTCGCCTGTCCCTGGCGGCGTTGGCAGCTTAACCACCGTTCTAATTCAAAGAAATGTGTTAAAAGCAATTGCCTTGCAAAAAAGGACTAACGGAGGCAACAAGTGAGTAGTTTTTTTAATAAAAGTTTTCGGGAAATACTTGAAATATCTAGTTCAAATTCGCCCACCCCGGGAGGCGGCAGCGTTTCAGCCATAGTCTGCTGCTTGGGGGCAGCCATGACAGCGATGGTTGCCAACCTGACAGTTGGGAATGATAAATATAAACCTGTCGAAAAAGAAGTACAGGCCCTCCTTGACACCACCACTGCTCTCATTAATAAACTCGAAGCCCTGACAGACGCCGACATGGAAGCATTCGACCAGCTGATGGCAGCCTACCGCTTACCCAAAAACACCGATGAGGAAAAAGCCGCTCGGGCCACCACTCTTCAGCAGGCGCTTAAAAACGCCTGTAACACACCGCTGGAAACCGCCAGAGTATGCCTAAGCGTTCTCAAAACAACGGAAAACTTAGCCCCCATCGGCAATAAAATGGCCATCAGCGATGCCGGTGTTGCCGCTGCCATCGCCGAAGCTGCACTAACTGGAGTTCTTCTTAGTGTTGATATTAATATCCCGTTGATTAAAGACCAAGCATACGTACATCAGGCCCTAAACGAAAAAGAAGCTCTTTTAGCCAAGGCCAAAGAAAGCAAAGATAAAACTTTAGCCATCGTCAAAGAGCGAATGTAAAAAACCCTCGTTTTGCAAGTATTACGCCTGCAAAACGAGGGTTCATTTTTTTACCAACAACCTGCTAAAACTGCATTAGTTCCAACCTATTTCCCACTGGCAGCAGCAATCATTGCCTTTACATTCTCAACCTTGGCATTAGGCGGTATTGAACAGCCTGACGAAAGAATAAACCCCTGCCCCATATCACGAATTAGCTTAGTGCAGTAATCGTATACCTCATCAGGCGTACCAAGTGTCAGCTTAGTTGCCGGAACATCTCCCTTGATACACATGTGATCACCCAGCGCCGCTTTTATTTTATAGATGTCAGTAGTGCTGTCTGTTTCGAAAACGCACTTCCCTTTTGGCAGCGACCTAAAAAAATCAAGATCACGTTCCCAGTTGGCATCAATATGCAAATCAGCTACAGCACCCTCATCGATCACCGTTTCCGCCGTTTGTCTTAAATATTTCCAGACAAATCGTTCCCATAGCTTTGGTGTAAAAAATTCACTGGCCCCACGCGCAGGAGAGATAAATACAATCGGCGCTTTGGCGTGGCGGATTTGGTTTCTTAACGATTCAAGACTTTCCTTTTGGATTACATCCAGTACCGCCTCGACCTTGTCCGGTATCTTATACAAGTCTCTTACGAACTTCGACATTGAACGCCCGCCGCCAAGATATTCATTAACAGTTATAGTTACGATACGTGCGTACACCATATAGCCTGCATCTTCAAAATTTTTGACCAAATGGGGTGCTTCGGCTACTTGGCCCATAAGCTCGTCAAGATCAACGCCAAGCCGTTTCGTCACAAACTCACGCATAAACGGGCGCCAGCCCTTGTCTAAAATGGTATCATAATCCTCCGTAGTCATCCTTTCCTGTTCATCAAGTTGCCATAGCGCATTATCTGGCAGTTCGCGCCCAGGCAATTTAACTTTCGTCATAAAACTTAACGCAAATAGCTTACCAGCCGCAAAAGCACTATTTATACCATCAACATCGCCAAGTGCTTTCATTGAATTAAGCATTGTTTGATTAGAAATTTTAAAATCTGAACAAAAATCTGCGAGCTTTACCCCCATATGGTTGGCACAAAATGAGTCAGCCATAAGAATTACCGGAGTCCGGTCAGGTTTCTCCAACCGAATAGCCTTCATCACCCGTTCTTTACGTTCCCGCAAAAGCTCTTGAGCCTGCTTCATATAAAATACACCCCCAAATGCCGATTACAACCTTAGCTAATATACAAAAATTTCTCTCTTATACCTCATAAACCCTGCATCGAGTTATGGTAAAATAGTTACAGAAACCTTTATCATGGAGCAAGTTTTAAAAAAGGAGTGTCGTATTTTGCGCAAATTAATGTTTTTAATAATTGTCATTAATTTCCTGCTGATTTTCATGCCGGAAATGCCTTCTTGCTATGCGGCCGATTCCAAACTTGAATTGGATTGGGACCACTTGACTCCACACGAAAGAGAACGCGATCTTGATACCTTATCACTACATATCCTTGAGAAAATTTCGGAAACAAAAACTAGGTCTGTATATAGAGGCATTACAATCACTCGACCGCGCGGAGATATAACGAACAAACAAAACCAGATTCTAGACAGCTCCGCAGCCGGTGTCGGGCCTGTTTATATGGTTCGCAATGAAAAATTTCACTCTGGAAAGCTATCATTAGCCATAGATATGAGTGGCGGGTTCATCATATATGACAAAAAATTTCCGACCGGAGGAGAATATTATAATTTTATGTGGCGAATCGGCCCTCAATGCCTTTATAAATTCAGCGAAAACGCTTCATTAAATATCGGCTATATGCTAATGCATGTTTCCAATGGGTTAAGAACTCATAATCCTTCCTATAATGCCCACGGAGTTACATTTGGCCTTGTGGCAAATTTTTAATCGATGAATACCTACACGAATAAATAGTCTTACATAAAGGTGCGCCCCCTTAGCAACAAGGTGGGCGCACCTTTATGCGCCTATACTAAAACCTGAAATCAAATCTTTCAGTTATAGCACCGACTACTTATTCTACCCACGCAATGCATATTATTTCCATGCTAGGCAACAATATTTATGGCGATTGTAGCTTTCCGGAGGATCTATGTACAACTACATTTCAAAAGTCATTCGCTACCTTAAGGCAAATAGAACCAGTAATAAAACAAATAACATTAACCGGAATGATATTGTTTTATTACCTGATCTGGCAAGAAACCTTGCCAAATTAACAGATCATTTAAGTTCAATCAATAATATTATCTCCCAATATATTAACCTATACATAATGATTAACAAAAAAAACGATCCTTCTGAATTATTATCCGACATTGAAAACCTGACTCAACAAGTTATTAGTAAAGAAATAAACGAAAATATAACCAAAGTCAGAATTGCTTTTGGCCATAGCAGCGATCTTACAATCCGTTATTCTAGTTTTAATGACAATAAGAATATAGTTTACGCCTGTTTATATATTGCAAGCTTGGTAGATAGAAGCATGATCAACAATTTGTCATTAGAACTGATAAAATTGGATCATCAATGCCAGGATGCGACCAATGGCATAAATGTAGATCAATTAACCAGCTATTTTTCCAGATTGACAGATCTAAAACAAAGCTCCGACTATGAGACGATCTACAATAATTTATTATCAGGTAATACTGTGTTCTTAATTAATGGTTACAGCAATTTTTTTATCGTTGCCACAACTTCCTATGTTGGTAGGTCTGTTGAGGAGCCTACTTCCCAAACTGTAATCAGAGGACCTAAAGAAGGGTTTACAGAAAAATTAATTAACAATATTTTTCTTATTAGAAAAAGAATAAAAAGCAAGGATTTACGAGTAGAAAACCTGACTATAGGCAGCGTAACCCAAACTAGAGTAAGCATAATGTATCTTCATAAAACAGCCATGGATGAAATTGTACAGGAAATAAGAGCCAGGCTTAGCAAAATAAAAATTGACGGTCTGTTGGAAAGTGGGTATATCGAAGAATTAATTAAAGATGACAGATATTCAATATTTCCCACTTTTCTTAGTTCTGAAAAACCTGATTCCGTGGCTGCAGCATTACTTGAGGGTAAAGTAGCAATTTTAGTCGATGGCACGCCTTATGTATTGACAGCGCCTGCGCTCATGGTAGAGTTCCTTCAAGCAAGTGAAGACTACTATCATCACTTTATTATCTCTTCCATGATCCGCTTTACAAGATTTATATCGTTTTTCCTCACCCTTTTGGTCCCGGCAGTATATGTAGCGGTGACATCATTCCACCAGGAAATAATTCCTACATCGCTGCTTATCAGCATAGCGTCCCAGCGTGAAGGAGTTCCTTTTCCCGGTTTATTTGAAGCGTTTACCATGGAATTTACATTTGAAATATTAAGAGAGGCCGGTATTCGAATGCCCAGGGCTATAGGACCTGCCATTTCCATAGTAGGCGCACTAGTTATCGGTCAGGCAGCCGTAGAAGCCGGTATTATATCGGCGGCTATGGTCATCGTTGTTTCAATCACTGCTATATCAAGCTTTGCCGTACCTAATTATGAAATGTCAAACGCCATTAGGGCAATAAGGTTTGTATTGATGTTTCTGGCAGGAATCTTGGGTCTATATGGGGTATTTATGGGCTTAATTATCCTGACGCTTCATTTGTGCAAAATAAAATCACTGGGAATTCCATACATGACACCTATTGCCCCCAAAATAAAAGGTGGCAACAGAGATACCATTTTCAGATTTCCGCTGTGGAAGCTAAAACTAAAACCGTCTGGCTTCCATGGAACAGATAGAGGAATAGAACAACGCTATCCCATAAGCTCAAATCAACAAAAATAACAGTTAGTCAGGTAACATATGAACCATAAAATATTATTAGGCATTTTAATTTTACTGTTTCCCGTATTTTTAACCGGCTGCTGGAGCAGCCACGAAGTCAATACTCTAGCTATTGCTGTATGCATCGGTATTGATAAAACAGAAAACGGATATCTGGTTACCGAGCAAGTTATAAATCCAAAAGCTATAGCCTCTAAAAGAGCGACAAATGAGTCGCCGGTTGTTTTATATACGGCAGAAGGACAAAGTATTGGTGAAATAGTTCAGAGCCTTACTACACAATCCCCAAGAAGAATATACCATTCGCATTTGCGATTGGTTATCTTCGGGGAGGAGGTTGCAAAAGACGGAATTCAAGATATAATTGATTATTTTGCACGCGAACGCGAATACCGTACAGACTTTTATTTTGCAGTAGCCAAAGGCACCACCGCTAAAGAAGTGCTAAGCATTTTAACTCCTTTAGAATCGATACCGGGAATCAGTATGTATTCTTCGCTGGAGACATCCGAAAGCTTTTGGGCACCAACAAAATCAATCAAAATTATTGAGTTAATAAATTTAATCACTGCGGACGGAAAAAATCTAGTACTTCCTGGGATTGAGATTTCCGGAGGGACAGTCACACCAAACTCAACAGATATATTGCACCAAAACAACAAACTTAAAAAACCGAAATACACCGGCCTAGGCATATTTAAAAAGGACAAGCTTATAGGTTGGTTGAATGAGGATGAAAGCAAGGGCTATAATTATATTACTGGTAACGTAAAAAAAACAGTAGGAAATATATACTATGATAATAAAGTGAAAATTACAGTTGATGTTGCAAATGTAAAATCTGACATGGAAGCTTATCTGGTAAATGATAAACCAGCTATTGCTATAAATATCGATATGACAGGAAAAATTAAAACTGCCGTTGGACCGTTAGATGTTTCCAAGGAAGAAAATAAAAATATTATAAATAAATTATCGGAAGACAGAGTCAAGTATTTTTGTGATAAGGCAATAGCTAAAGTACGAAAAGAATTTAAAAGCGATATTTTTGGTTTTGGAGAAGCAATCCATAGGGAATACCCGGAACTTTGGGACAAAATTAAAGATAACTGGAATGACGAAATGGTAGACCTTCCGGTAAATATTACTGTCAAGTCAAAATTAACTCAACTGGGGCAAATTGCAACACCATTATTTTTAAAGGAAAAGTAAAATGGCAGGTGTAGGTATATTAACCGTATTACTATTCGCCACTGTATTAAGCATTATAGAAGTGCCTAAAATGCTGCAGGGCAAGCTTTATAAAGAGTTGTGGACATTTTCTATATTGACTACTTTAGGTACAGTGCTTGCAATACTGAAAATTCTTGATATCAGCATCCCCAACCCTTCGGATTGGATTGCCTGGGTGTATTCTCCAGTTAAAGATTTTATGAAAAGTTTATTAAAATGAGGTTTACCTATTAATATGAAAATTCCCAAAATTTCAAATCACCAACTGTTTTCATTAACGGCATGCAACTCAATCGGAGTAGCCCTTATCGCAATTTCGGCCTTAATGGCAAGTATTGCAAAACAGGATGCTTGGATTTCCGCACTAATCACTCCTGTTTTTGGCATGCTTGTGATGCTGATATATTGGTTGCTGGGCAGTAAGTATCCAAACATGTCCTTTGTTGATATAATTAAAACTATATTGGGAAAATGGTTAGGCTTACTTGTTGGAAGCCTTTATGTATTTTTTTATACTATAATCGGGTGTCATCTTCCCTGGTATATAGGCCAATTTACAACTATTTCAGCTCTGCCGGAGACTCCCCCCTATATTATCAGCTTATTATTTATGATAGCTGTTGTAATAGCCGAATTATATGGAATAGAAGCAATTGCACGTGCTTCCGAAATTTTTATAATACTCATATCGGTTCTATTTTTTTTAGCTATGCTTCTTGTTTCACCAAATGCTAAAATAGAGAATTTGAAACCGATATTTGAGCATGGCATAACGCCAATCCTAAAGAGCTCAATCTTTTTGGCCTGTTTTACAACCTTTCATTTAATTACCTTGATGGGAATATATCCCTATAATATCGCTAATATATCTGAAGCCAAAAAATCAATTTTAAAAGGTTATTTATTTGGCGGCATCATTATTTTCGTAACAATTATTATGTCACTACTGGTGTTGGGAGAAAATATAACTTCTAAAATACAGTATCCTACCTACGTACTTGCTAAAGAAATAAACATTGTTAAAATATTTACACGCCTTGAATTTCTAATTGCTCTTGTATGGATTGTTGCCATATTCGTAATCGGCGTATTATTTTTTCATGCGGCTGTAATATCACTTTCAGAGGTGCTTGGTCTAAAAGACCACAGGAGGATAATCATTCCGCTAGGGCTTATTATGTTAGTGCTGTCAGAGGTTATTCTCCCAGATATTCCATATTACGCAAATTGGATTAATCTTGTATGGATACCTTACAGTATAACGATTGGATTAATTATTCCAGTTTTATTGTTGCTGGTCTATTCGGTAAAGAAAAAGATTTTTAAAATTAACAAAGTTAAATCCAAACCATGCTTATGAGCCACCCAGCAGTTAAATTCCATCGGGATGCCGTTTTCCCCATCCCCGCCATACTTTTACTATAACCTTGCCCCCATTATTAAACCGACGAGACAGGAAGTGAGTTTATTTGGCTTTAGCAGGCTCAGGAACTAATATAGAGCGGCTGCAGCAGCTAATTAATCAAAAGCAACGCTTGGTAGCCGGGCTGATGTCAGGCACATCGCTTGACGGCATTGATGTAGCTTTAGTAAAAATCACCGATAGCGGTATAGATACCCAGGTAGAACAGGTAGCGTTTAAGACCATTGCGTACCTACCGGATGTGCGCCAGGCCATTTTAGCGGCATGCCAACCAGAGGCATCAAGTGTCTCCAGCATATGCTCACTTAACTTTATTTTAGGACAATTGTTTGCTGATGCAGTTTGTCATGTGTGCCAAGAAAATGACATCGATATTAAAGAGCTAGATTTAATCGGTTCTCATGGTCAGACAATCTGGCATCAACCAGGTATCAGCACGCTGCAAATTGGCGAAGCAGCAGTAATTGCCGCACAAACAGGTGCGGTGGTAGTAGCCGATTTCAGGGTCCGTGATGTAGCTGTCGGTGGACAGGGTGCGCCGCTGGTGCCTTATACAGAGTATTTATTGTATCGTCACCCGGTTAAAACACGTCTGCTGCAAAACATCGGCGGTATTGCTAATGTCACCGTACTACCTAAAGGATGCAGCCCTGAAGATATCATCGCTTTTGATACCGGTCCCGGAAATATGATGATCGATGCCTGCGTCCATAGGCTTACCAATGAACTGCAACAATACGATAATAACGGGGAAATCGCTGCACGTGGAACCGTTTTTCGTCCGATGTTATCTGAGCTAATGGCACATCCTTTTTTTAAACAGCCGCCTCCCAGGACTACCGGACGGGAAGTATTCGGTAATACTTATACTAATGAACTGGTGACAAAATATCTGGCCCACGGCATAAATCCTGATGATATTGTGTCCACACTGACCTTTTTTACTGCGGCCAGTATTGCCGACAGTTACCGCCGTTTTATTCTCCCTCAGCAAACAATTGATGAAGTTATAATCGGCGGCGGCGGCAGTCATAATCCGACGCTGTTGGCGATGCTTCGCCGTGAATTGCCGTCTATCCCTATTTATACTCAGGAGTATTTAGGTTTTTCCAGTGATGCTAAAGAAGCTGTTGCTTTTGCCATCCTAGCCAATGAAACTATTAGCGGCCGTACCAATAATTTGCCTGCCGTAACCGGTGCCAAGACACCGGTGATTATGGGAAAAATTTCGTTATAAAAACAGATATGCTGAAGGCGTATGAATAACACCTTCAGCATATCTGTTTTCTATTAAATTAGCGCATCGGAATAAAACCACGATACTGGGTATAGTTATCACTTTCAGCTATATCAGTTAAGAACAGGCTGGCAATTTCAAATTTTGGTTTTAAATATGGGAATTTATCACACAATGCCCAAACTGGTCTTTCAATAGTTGCCGCAGCCTCTACCGCTATTTTATACCATTCGTTCGGTCCGTCAAACCACATCTCCACCGTACGTTGGAACGGACAGCTGTTTACACTTTGAATTACCTTACTAGTAAGAATCCTAGTAACTTCCGGAGCCTTCTTAAAAACAGGTATTACTTTTTCGAAAAACCATTTATCTCCTTCTTGCAATGAAACACCTTCAGGATACTTGAGCATAAACTGCCACCGGTAATTCGGACCGTCTTCCATCGTGCGGCCACTTCCCTTTAAATCCTTTTCCCAGCTTATCGGAAGAAAAGCAAATATAAACGGTGGCATTCCATTATCACCACCGGTAGAACGTGCGGAGTCTCCATCTAACATCTGTTTCTCCGACATATCTTCTGGAACAGTTCCCTGCCATTTTAATACATCAAGTGGAAAATACTCATGAAACGCTCTTATTGCAAGTTCTTTGCTCATTGGATTTACCAGCCAATAATGTTCTGTTAACTGCATTTTATAGCCGCCAAACCGCTCTCCTTCCGGTGGAACTGGAAGAGCCGGATAAAAGGCATACTTTGATACATATGCTTGAAATTGCGCAATACTTTCTGGAATATGGTGATAATATAACCAGTGCTTTAATTTGTGTCGATACTGTTCTTTTATACAATCTACGTAAATCAAACTTCTCATCGGGTTAAATTCTAATCCCATGGTTATCATATCCTTTTCATTTCATTTTTTCTGCACGGGAGATGTAATATGTTCTTCAGTAGACTCAATTCCTTTCTGACTAGCAATATTTTTGCAGCTCTTTAGATTATCTTCAAAAAAACATTTTCAATCAATTAATGGCGCTACTTTTTTCTAAACCAATAGGTATAATTATTTACCTACAAAGAGTTTAGGCGGGTTTAACCATAAGGAAAGAACAACGCCTATAATTGCAACTGCTGCAACAATATTAATAGATACACTATATTGTCCTGTTGTATGTAATGCTAATGCACCAACTATAACACCTGGCGTTCCTCCAAACATACCTAACCCCTGTGTCAATCCGCCTACTTTACCGGTTATATGATTTGGATAATTATTAGCGACAAAAGCCAGAACCTGAGGATTGATCATCGACATAAAAAGCCCCACTAAAATCAGCGAACCCTGAAATAATAATGTATTTGTAAATACTGCAGAAAACTGAATTGAGCATGAAAATAACGCTGTAAAAATAAACCCACTAAAAATAACGAACTTAGATCTACCTTTAAAAATTTTTATTGCTACAACACCGCTCAGTACCGAACCAATTATATAGGCCAATTGGTAAATCATCATCATCTTTCCTGCTTCCAGTGGCCCTAGACCAACACCTACCGGCGAATCAATTGCAATGTATGCAGGGGTTAAATCATTAAAGGCTTGCATAGACCATGAGCACAAAAATATGAGAAGAATATTTAGCCAGGTAGCCGGTTGCTTAAGGGCTAATTTAAAATCGCTGCTATTTACATCTACATCCCCAAATGTTGAACAAGTATTATCACTAATAGGAGGTTTTGGCCCAAACATAACTATAAACGTTAATATTAAACTGATAATACAGAATATAGATACGCCTGCCATTGACATTTGCCAACTAGAAGTAACCTGATAAATGGCCGGACCGACGACAAACCCCACTGCTATCCCAAGTCCCATTGCCATTCCTTGAATACCAGTAACAATCGAACGCTCTTTCACCGGGAACCATTGCGCTGCTATTGTAGCAACAGCCCCCATTATTGGTCCAGTTCCAATTCCCTCTAAAGCGCGAAGAATAATTAACGCTACAATATTATTTCCTATTAGCAAAGTTAGAAACTCACATATCATTATTAAAATAAGCGATCCAGCATAAACTTGCGGCACTCCGATACGATCTATTACTGCACCGCCGATAATACACGAAATTGCGACCATTAACGTAAACGGTAACATCGTCGCACCAGTAGCTTCACCTAAACTAACACCTAGTTCTTTTGAAATTTCGCCAATTACAGGAGACGGTGCAATCAGTGCTACAGCCGTAGCCATTGTAGCAACGAACATAGTCAAAGCCACAAACCAACGATACTGTGAATTAGCCTTTCGGTTACCCATGTTCATCCTCCTTAATACTTTATTTAAATAAAAACATTATACCCATGTTTGAATTCAGTAATTTTTCAGACAAATCATTGGATTAATAGTTAGTGCAAAGCTTAGTAATGCGATTTTCCTAGTAACCAAAGTCCTGTCATTGAGAGAGTTTTAATTTAGTTTTTGCTGGAATATTAACTTAATTAGGCTAATTAAAAGTTTAGCATGGATACATTTTTTTCTGAAATGCCGAATCTGATTATCAATAATGTTTAAATTGTTTGGAAATAATATACTTATGATATAATAGGGCCAGTTATTGCAGAATTTAAATTAAGTTCCAAAAAAAGCAGAGGCATAAAAATGACTATTTATCAATTAGAATTATTTGTTACATTAGCCCATGCATTAAATTTCACAAAGGCATCGCGATTAATGCATATAACGCAACCTGCATTTAGCCGTCATATCTCAAGTTTGGAAGAAGAGTTAGGAATTATTTTATTCGATAGAAATAAAAGATCGGTAGAATTAACTGCGCCAGGCAAGGTTTTTTTATCAGAAACCAAGAAACTACTTAGACACTATAATAAAGGAATTATGCTGGCACAGCAGGCAAACACAGGTCAATCCGGCAACTTATCATTAGGGTTTCTTGAAAGTACATCAAGCTTCTTTATGCCGAATTTTATTCGCGGATTTCATGATACTTATCCTAAAATTCACTTAAAATTTGACGAGTTTAATCATATAGATTTAAACGAAGCCTTATCTACCAATGAGGTAGATGTTGCTTTTACTACCGCCACAGGGATTGATTTAATTCCCCATATAGCCAAAAAACTGCTCTTTGAAGATTATCATTATATAGCAATGCACCGTGATCATCCCTTGGCAAGTAAAGATAGTATTAACTTATCCCTTCTGGAAAAAGAGCCGTTTGTCATAATGCATCCCCACCATTCTGATCAAGGATATTATTTTGCCATGCAAATCTGTATCACGCATGGTTTTACACCAATGATAGCAGCTGAAGCACGATTTATTAACAGTTTATTGTTTTTAATTGATTGTAAAATTGGTATCGGCTTGCTTCCTAAACACTTACAGCACTTTGCTTCACCTAACCTTCGCTTCATCCCCATCGAAAATCATACTGATCCAATTGAAGTTGTTGTTGCATGGAAAAACAATAATTCTAATCCCTGCTTAGTCCACTTTATTAAGGAATTGGAAAACTATTTATCAAATCAATAGCTTTGACTCTAAATAACTATTTTTTCACTCCAACCGGCTTTATCTTATAATGTGTCTCAAAATAAAAAAACCACTTTATATTAACACCATAAAGTGGTTTTCATACTAATTTATAAGACTTAATCCATATTATACCTTCCACGACTTTATTTTAATGAAACGACTATGTTATAAGAAGCTATGTTATAATGCATAAGTGGACAGTATAAGGAGGATGGAAATTTGAACGTACCAAGACAAAAACGAATGGCTGTTGTTAACGATATAACTGGTTTCGGGCGCTGTTCCGTAGCAGTTGCCCTGCCGATTATATCAGCCATGAAGATACAATGCTGCCCATTGCCTACTGCCATCTTATCCGCTCATACAGGTTTTTCAAAGTTTTTCTTGGATGATTATACAATGCGTATGCGAGACTACATGCGCAATTGGGAAGAACTAGGTATAGATTTTGATGGTATTTGTACTGGTTTTTTAGGTTCAGCTAAACAAATCGATATTGTCATTGAGTTCTTGGAAAAATTCACAAGTAACCATACAACAATTATTGTAGACCCGGTTATGGGCGATTATGGAAAACTGTATTCCTCCTACACCCAGGAAATGTGTCAGGAAATGAAACGTCTGCTTAATTATGCCCATGTTTTAACCCCCAATCTTACCGAAGCTTGCAGATTATTGGATATTCCATATCCGGATCGGGTCTTGACAGCCCAGGAACTCGAACATATTGCACAAAACCTTTGTACATATGGGCCGCGTAAAGTTGTCATCACTGGTCTGTCAGACGGAAATAATATGCGGAATTTTGTTTATGAACAGGGAAAACCATATAAGATAATTAGCATGCCAAAGATTGGCGAAGATCGTTCCGGTACAGGCGATGTATTTGTATCCATTGTAGCTGCTAATTTAGTAAATGGTATTGACTTTGCTGTAGCAGTAGAAAAGGCGGCAAATTTTATCAGTAAGACAATTGCCTATACCGTTAAGCAGAATATTCCCGTAAAGTATGGAATTTGTTTTGAAGAATACTTAACAGACCTCAAATAATTATAATAAAAGGATGTAATTCTATGTTACTTTATACCGCCAATAATGGCGATTATGAAAACTTGGCAGATCGGATGCAGCGGGAGCCTTTGCGTAAAACAAATGTTTATGTGAATCTTACTAATCAGTGTACCTGCGCCTGTACTTTCTGCCTACGCAATACGAAGGAAATGAGGGAATCTAATTCGCTATGGCTGAAGCGGGAGCCTTCAGCGCAGGAAGTAATAGCCGAATTTGCAAAATATGATATGAAGAATTTTAAGGAAATCATTTTCTGCGGCTTTGGCGAACCGACGATGCGCTTGGATATTTTAATTGAAATAGCCAGCTATCTAAAACAGCGTAATAAAAATATATCGCTGCGTATTAATACCAACGGTCTTTGTGACCTTCAAGCAGGCAAAGAAATCGCCCCTTTATTTCAAGGACTCATTGATACAGTGTCGATCAGCTTGAATGCTTCTACTGCTGCAGAATATTTGCGTCTGACACGCAGTAAGTTTGGTATTCAGTCGTTTGATGCTATGCTGGCATTCGCTGTTAGCTGTAAAAAATATGTTCCTCATGTTGTACTAACAGTTGTTGATTGTATTGGCGAAACAGAAATTATAGCCTGCCAATCGCTTGCTGATAAACTTGGTCTGACATTGCGCGTGCGTTCCTTTGAATAACAAGGCCTCCGCTAGTAATAGGTCATAACGTACCCTTGCTCAGAAGCTAAAATACGCAAAAAAAAACGGCAATCTTTTTCTAAGACTGCCGTTTTTCTTGCGTATTTTTCTTATTTTGCTCTTCTTGGTTTTATTGGATATTTTTCAATAGGTACATTCTCCGTACCAAACGTCATTTCACCGTTTACATCTTTAACGGTTATCCACTTTAACCAATTTTCATTATCTGTAGCCGGATAATCTTCTCGCAAAAACCATCCTCTGGATTCTTTTCTCAGTAATGCAGCTTTAAAGAACATCTCTGCCGAAAGCACCATTGCTTCTGCCTCATGGCAGGACAGCAAATAATGATAGTCTTCCGCTTTTAACTCTGAAACTTTAGCCTTTACCTTATCCAGCTTTCTTAGCGCAATCTTTAAGCGCTGTTCAGTCATATAGATGCTATTTTCTACCGGCGCAATAATGGCCTGCAATTCTTGGATTACTTCCTTAGCCGTAAAACCTGCCTTTCGATTAAGGGGCGCAAAGGCTCTTTCCTGGCAGGCCTTTACTTGCTCTTCTAATACAGCCGAGCCTTCCGTTTTCGCATAATTAGCAGACTTTTCGCCTGCAATCATTCCGGCAAATACGGCATTAAGAATTCCTGACCCCCGGTTTCTTCCCGGAGGAGCCGGAACGGCTCCGGCTACTGTCGATCCCCCATAACTCACATCACCAATAGCAAACAACTTGCCAACCGTTGTTTCCATATCATGATTAACCTTAACCGGTGACTGTTCGCCTAAAAATCCCGGTGCCACTTCATTATCCGTATCTACGCTGTGGCACTTCTCATAAATGGTCTTCCATAACTTTAATCCGTACGGCCTTGACCATATGGCATCTGTTGTAAACAGGATTTCATCATCTTGAGTCATAGGGCTTTCTTCCGGACGCATATAAATAGGTCCTCTTCCCGCCGCCATCTGATTATACCACTCGGCTATCGCCGTGGAATTAATATCGGCTTCAATAAACCACCGGAAGTTCTTCGTTATATTCTCATCCCATGCATTGTACAAAACATTCTCGTTGAAAACCAGTTCATGATGGCTTTTCACTTTAAAAAGCTGAGCAAAGTTTCCGAACTCGGCATTTCTCATCTCCACACCGGCGCGATACGCCGCCGCAATCCCATCGCCGCGGCCGTTGCTCCACATATTGATAACCCGGTAATTTTGGCTTCCTGTAGCTAATATTACCGACTTCGCTTTAATTACATAAAATGTTCCATCTAACAGGCTATACCCGGTAGCGCCCACGATTTCATTATTATTGGTTAAAAGATCCGACACAGTTACCTTATCGATAATCTTTACACCCTTCTTTTCAGCTGTCCGACGTACTTGAAGGGTAATATCAAGGTCAACCCCAATCATCCCAGTCATTGGGCCTGTCGGTATAATCTTTAAAGTACCGTCTTCATTAAAAGGTACTTTAACTCCCCACTCGATCAGCTTATCTATCATCTGGTTATTCATCTTTACATATCTAAGCATCTGTTCCTGATCGCCTAAGAAACAGCCAACTGCATTGGCATGATAACCAACAAACTCCATGGGGTCTACTCTGTTAAAATCAAAATACTGCAGTACCCCGCCACCCCGGTTTGCCTTTCCGCTATAGCCGGTCGTTTGTTTTTCGACAATCAGCACATCCGTATTCGAATCCGTTTCTTTTATCGTAACAGCAGCAGCAAGACCAGCTATGCCTCCGCCAATAACAAGGACGTCCGTCGATAATACTTGTTGCTTATTATTCATTTCTCTTCCCCCTTTTTTTCCGTCTATTTATACTTATCAAAAGTCTGATGTAACCGTTCCCCTTTAAAATCAGGCACAACCTTTATACAACCTTTTGCGCACACCACTTCGCAATAATTACAATGTACACAGTCTTCTACATATTTAAAAACCGGTTTCTTTGTTTCCTCATCCCAGCGTATGACATCAACGAAACAGGATTTATAGCACAACTTGCAGCCTACACATTTATCTTTATCAAACTCAATAACATTGTTCATATTCATACCGGCATCCTCCTTATGTAAAATTAAAAGTTTTCCTTTTCTTCGGCAAAAACTTGCGGGAGTATATTCGCTAAATGAGTAAATTCCTTAATATTGTGCAGCAGCAGACTCATCGGCCCAAACTCCGGCATCCTTATACCATCCGGCAAAACCTTCACAGGTTTCCCGCTTACAATCTTCCATCCCATCCAAAAACGGGTTCTAAGCTCAATTCCACCTTCCACTTCCCGCACAAAATGCGTCATAACCGCCGGTGCCGAACCAACTGGCGGCTGAGCCGCACCATATCCATTCGCACAAACTATGGTACTGCAGGCCGAGGTACCAATTTTACTTGTGTCATACCCCAAATCACCCGGATATTTAAAATTGATATATACACCTTCAGGACCAAAACCAATATCTTCAAGAACCTGGTGCGTAGTATTCCAGTACCGTTCTTTATATGATAAATCCTTATCCTTCGTATGTTCCCTCTGCATCGTTTCCGCTTTATAATGGTCCTCAGGATTCCATATTGTATACCTGAGGTTATCCAGCCCGTGCCAAGCAAACCACCAATCAAACATTTCGGTTGTAACCCCCGGCATCGGTGTCAAGTTAGCTAAAAAGCCGGTTCCATCCTCCATAATACAGTAACCAACTTCCGTGTCCAAATAACCAGGTTTAAATAAGTCATTCCGATCATGAATTCTCAAAGCCTTGCTCGGATCAATTGGACCGCGCAGTACCATTTCATACTTTTCTTTCGGCGCCGGTGTCATCTCCAAATTATAGTACTTAAAATAACTTTTCGCCTTGTCCTCTGCTGTAACAGGCACCCTTGCTTTTTTCTGTCCCATACTTGCACCATCCTCACATTCTATAATGTTGAGCATAACCTTTTCACCATACGAAACTTTAACTTATCTCTTCGTCTCGTCACTTTTGATTTAGTCAGTCAATATGTGCACTTTATCACATATTCCTTCCATATATAGATTAATTCGAAAAGTCGCAGAAATCTAACATAAAAAGTGAGTATATTAATAAGCAAAACTTCTTAATTAACCCTAACAACAGAAGTCTAAACAAAGCTACAAAAGCCCAAAAATATCCTCGGCCTAGCCGAAAGTATTTCTTGAACAGCCACTAGCCCTTATTACTAGCAACACTTAAAAGATCATCACAAACATAAAAATAAGGTATAATGATAAGTAAAGCTTCTTGCTGCGACCTGTTCAGAGAACGTGAGGAGGTAACACCATGGATATCCGCCAATTGCAATATTTCATCTCAGTCGCAGAGCACCTCAGTTTTACCGTTGCTGCAAAACACCATTTTATCGCTCAAACGGCAATAAGCCAGCAAATTCAAGCCATGGAGAAAAAGCTGGGAGTCCGGCTGTTTACCCGCAATAGCCGCTCAGTGCAACTGACACCTGCCGGAACAGTATTTCTCAAAGAGGCTAAACTTCTGGTAAGTATCGCAACTGATGCAATAAAAAAAACGCAGAATGCTGCTTCGGATTCCATAGGCAGCCTAAAAATTGGCTTTTTGGGACCGAATGAAAAATACTTTTTACCTGAACTAATTCACACCATTCGCCGTAAATATCCCGGCATTGATTTAACCTTCACCCAAAATACGGCAGATACAATCAACGAATACCTTGCGCGCGGGTTATTAGATCTTGCCTTTTCCGAATGTTACGATCAAATAGAACAACCAGGAGATTTTGAGTGGAAAACCATCTCCAGTCATCCCATTTGTGCCACCCTACATGTTGACCATCCTTTGGCCACTCAATCCAAAATCGATTTACTGGCTTTGGCTAAAGAACCCTTCGTCGCCATTGACTCACTGGATTATCACGCCGCCTACGAACACTTGGTTGCGTTTTGTGCCCGGCAGGGAGGTTTCATCCCAAAAATTGTCAGTCAGCACCGCACTCCGGAAACAGTACTGCTAATGATCGAAGCGCGGGTTGGCATATCCCTGCTTCCGCAATTTCTTGCCTTTTCCGGCAATCCTAATCTGCGTTTCATTGAACTTACCGGCGAAAGAGCTTGGGTTCACTCCACTTTGGTCTGGAGAAAAAATAATAACAATCAGCTAATTCCTTTATTGTGGCACGAACTTCAGAATGTCCTAAGTTGCAGCCCAGACAACCTTGCCAATGGTTTGTGACACTCTCTAAATGACTCACCGCACCTAAACTATTTCTATAGATAACAAACTGACTCAGCGATTTTGCGCTGAGTCAGTTTGTTATCTATAATCTCTATCTGCTTTACTCGGCTGAACCTTCGGAAAAGGCGCTTATCGAAATTATCGATAAGGAACCGATATATTCTGAGTCTTAATTATTTTAAAATCGGATCTAAGAACGAAAAAACTCTTGCTATATTTTCAGGCGTCTCAAATCCTGAACCGCCATGCGGTTCCCCCAGTAAAATGTCTAATTTCACTTTATCTTTACCTAAAACCTTATATAAATCAGTTGCCAATTGTACGCTTTGAGTAACAGGAACAAGAGTATCGCTGCTTCCATGCTGGATTAAGAACGGCGGATCATCTTTAGTAATATATTTCTTAACATCAGCCGCTCCCTTTAATTCCGTTGGAGTATCTTTAAATAATTTCTTTAATTCCCGGCTGTCTTGTATAGATGTTAAATCAAATGCGCCAAACCAAGTAACGACTGCATTCACACGACTAGACTGATTTTGGTTTCCCATCTTTAAATCTTCCAGCTTAGCTACGCCGCCTGAAGTACCGGCTAATGCCGCCAAATGTCCGCCGGCCGAATTTCCCCAAATGCCGATTTTTTCTGGATTCAGTGAATATTTAGCTGCATTAGCTCTTAAAAATCTTATCGCAGCCTTAACATCGTAAATTTGCGCTGGAAAACTAGCTTCACCACTTAAACGGTAATTAACGGACGCAACCGCATAGCCTCTTTTAACCGCACTTTTGATAATCGTAATAACTTGTGAATCTGATTTATCGCCCAACTCCCAGCCGCCGCCATGAACAACAACAAGTACCGGAAATGGCCCTGCTTTTTTCTCTGGCAAATAAATATCTAACACCTGACTTTTTGAACCTTTTGCATAAGCAACATCAAGCCACTTTCTAGAGAATTGTTCCTTATTAAGCACCTTATTGTTTATGGCAAATTCCGGCGGCGGTCCGCCATGTCCAATTGATGGATCAGCAGCATTATCAGCAGCTGATTTTGCTAAGGACACATTAGCGCCAATAAGAATTACAGCGGCAATAAATAAACCACAGCAGCCTTTCAAATTTAATTTCATAACCAGACCTCCGATTTAATTTCAAATATTCTTATAGCTAGGGTTCTACCATCTATGTTATGTATTATACATACACCAATTCATAATGTATAATACATAATAAGCTATAATATATATATCCTCAAACCTATATAAAGAGAGGCTTCTTATGGAATTATTACAACTAAAATATTTTCAATTAGTCGCTAAACACGAAAATATATCCAAAGTTGCGGAACAATTAAACATATCTCAGCCTTCTTTAAGCAAAACCATAGCCTTACTGGAAAAAGAATTAGGAACTAACTTATTTGATCGTTGTGGTCGTAATATTATTCTCAACGATAATGGTAGGGATTTCCTCTCATATATCGACAACGCACTTATGAATATCGAAAACGGAATTAATAGAATAAAAGATGAAAATAAAATGATTCAATGCGATATGAAAATTTTAATTTTAACGGGAGTACCTCAAATTACTCCCATAATTACAACCTTTATTAAAAGATACCAAAATGTTGATTTTAAAATAAAACATTATAATATCGGTCACAATGACGATGATTTTGATATTTGCTTAACTTCTCCTCCAATTGAAGAAAATAGATATAATATAGTTCATTTGTTGACCGAGCCTATAGGAATAGCTATTCCTAAAAGTCACCAACTAGCTAATAAACCTAAAATCACTTTATCGGATTTAAAATATGAAAAATTCATCTGCTTAAATCCTAACAAAGCCTTAAGTAAAATTATGGGCGATGTTAGTTTTACGTTTAATTTTGCTCAGAATAATATCCTGGAAACCGACGACCCAAATATCGCCAAAGAATTTATTGATAATGGCTTAGGAATAGCCTTTATGCCAATGATTACTATAAATAAAGAATTGATGAACTCAAACATTATTATACGTTCTGTTGAGGATCTGCAAAAAGAAATATCTACAATATTGTTAACCAGAAAAGATAAATATGAATCATTAATAATTCGTTTATTTAAGCAGCATGTAATAAATCATTTTAATTCTTTAATAGCAGGCAAAATTTGAATTGTCTGCTGAGTAACCACATGGTAAAGTCTCAGCGGATAATGACTCTCAATAAAGTTAAGGCACAAACCCCATAATGAAGGCTTGTGCCTGGCATATAATCATGCTAGTTGTTAATCGTCATTTTCGATATATAACTCATAGGTGTCCGCCGAGATATTTCGTATAAACAACTTTGACCACCGTATATTTTTTTCTTGCAATAGCGTAAGTATTTGCTCCTGCTTTTCTGCCTGAAACAACATACATTGCCCGCAATGTATGCCAAGCTTGCGCGGCGTGGGCACAAGCGCCCCCGGAATACCTAGCCGCTGCATAACCTCCTCAGCGAGCAGCGCATGACGGACTGAGCAAAAGGACAGCAACCTGTTCAAATCATCGTACATAAACGTCTCTCAAAGCGTAATGGCTTTATTGGCCGCAGACATTTCTTCCACAATCGTGTACATGTTAGTAATGCCGCCAACTGCCAGCTTATCCTTTAATTCATAATAATCAAGGCAGGTACCACACGAAAGAATCTGAACCCCGCGCTGTGCAAGCTCCTGGAGATGCTCGGTTACTGGAGAGTTCTCGCTTGTCAGGTAAACGCCGCTGTTCATAAACAACAGCAGCCGCGGCAGCGGTTCCTTTTCCAGCAAAGCATAGAAAAAAGACTTGATAAGAACGGTGCCTAGTTCTTTACTGCCATGACCTAACGTATCGTGCGTAATCAAAAACACAGTATTTTCGGTAACGGTTTCAATGGTCTGGGCTTTTTCAACGCCTTGTCCCTTATGAATCGTAATTGAATATATCCCGTCCTGTTCCTGAAATTCTGCGGCGCATTGGTTGGCTGCCGCAAATTTTAACACATTCTCTTTTGCGGCAAAGTTATCCACCTGGATAGCTATAACGCCGTCTATTACTTTTTCCAACGCCTTTTTAACGGCAATAACGGGTTGGGGACAAGCCATACCGCGCGCGTCAATCTTAATAGACATAAATAGTTCCTGCTCCTTTACCCGTAATTCTGCCAATAATCGAAGCCTCGTCCACGCCTGCGGCGCGAAGGCTTGCTAAAAGCCGCTCGGCGTCTGTTGCTGCTACGCTCAGCAGCAATCCTCCCGATGTCTGCGGATCAAAGCACAAATCCTGTAGGACATCCGCTACATTTGACGCAAACGTTACGTTTTTTAGATACTCACGCGTATGATAAGCGCCTTCCGGCACTAACCCCATCGCTGCCGCATTCTGCGCCTCCGGCAAAAACGGCAAATCCTTAGTATATATTTCGGCGGCAACATGACTGGCGGTTACCATCTCCGACAAATGTCCCAACAGGCCAAATCCCGTCACGTCAGTGCAGGCATGAATAGTAAACCCGGACATGACCTCTGCCGCAGTCTTATTTAGCTGTCTCATGCTGTCAATCGCCGCGCGCACGCCTTCTTCAAACATGTCCGCCCTGGCGGCCATAGTTAATACACCAGTTCCAATGGCCTTCGTCAACAAAAGAACGTCGCCAGGTTGGGCGCCCGCATTTGTCAGTATAGCATCAGGATGAGCCACACCGGTAACACTTAAGCCGTATTTAGGCTCATTATCCTGTATGGAATGCCCGCCAACCAATACAGCCCCCGCCTCGGTCACCTTTTCCAGCCCGCCGCGCAATATATCCGAAAGCACTGCCGCATCCAGCTTGCACACAGGAAAAGCCACAATGTTCATCGCCGTAAGCGGTTTTCCTCCCATGGCATATATATCACTAAGGCTGTTCGCTGCGGCAATCTGCCCAAATACATACGGCTCATCGACAATCGGCGTAAAAAAATCCACTGTCTGAATAAGTGCCGTCGTTGCGTCGAGCTTATACACCCCTGCATCATCCGATGTATCAAGACCGACCATCAGCTGTGGATGTGTCATTTGAGGAAGACTGCAAAGTATTCCTGATAAATGACCTGGTCCGATTTTGGCCGCGCAGCCACCGCTTTTACTGTATTCTGTAAGTTTAATCATATTCGACCTTCCTATCATACTATTACTAGAAAATCGCCCAAATGAAACCTTCCATTAATGCCTCCGCAAACCATCGCTTCATCTGCAGCCGCGTCATTAAGCATAGATATAGTATATAACTTAGACCTATTCTCATCAAGGCAGTTAAGGTCTGCCGCCCAGCCTCTCTTTTACCATCCTGTGTACCGCCGTTTTAAATAGGTATCAAGTTCGGCTGTCGCATATTCTAAGTTTTCAGCATTGATAATCGCTTCATACTGCGCATTCTTGGAATTATCATAGCCATATAAAGGATCATAGTAATCGACAAGCAAACTCGAAACCAAAAGTTCAATTTGGTTATTGGCAAGGCACTGCAAAAGGAAGTCGGTTTTCTTCCGGCCTAAATATTTACCAATAGCCTTAATACAGTGTGCTATTTTTTCTGCATCAATAGCTCGGGGGCTGCTATACTCGTCAATGATTCGCTGCACTCTTGTTGAAACACTGGCCTGAACCAGAATCTTCTTGCCTATACTCATTCCATCCCGGAGCACCTTTGGGATATAGACATTGCCAATTTGCGAACTTTCACACTCCACTATAATGTAAGGCTTGTCTTGATATTTTTCTAAAAACTCCAAAACAGCCGCTTCAAACATAGGCATTGTTGTACTTTTACCCAGGCCAATTTGTCCAAATACTGAACCCCGGTGATTTGCAAGGCCTTCTAAATCAATTGTGGGGTGCCCTTTTGCGGCTAGTTCTTTAAGTATTGTTGTTTTCCCAACTCCTGTTGATCCAGCAAGTACTACAATCTCTGATCTTAACTTATATGTTTCTAAGCCATCGAGAATATAGCGTCGATATGATTTATAGCCGCCAATTAATTGCCGAGCAGCAATGTCTAGCGTATCCAAAAGAGCTACAATCGATTTGGACCGCATTCCGCCGCGCCAACAATAAATAACAATTTGATAGCCTTGTTTTGCATAATCACTTATGCTTTGTATTATGGCAGGAAGTTTGGATGAGACAAATTCTAGTCCCCGCTGCTTAGCGGCATCGACACTGACCTGCTTATACAGAGTACCAACAATAGCTCTTTCTTCATTTGAAAATATGGGGATATTTATAGCGCCAGGCAAGTGACCCTGAGCAAATTCCTGAGGTGTACGGACATCAATAAATAAACGATTTGGCATTTTTAATGAATCTTGGATAGAAACAATTTTGTCCAATGCTTCTTCGACCTTTCCTTGTACATCATTTATGCTGATTATATCAAATCCATAAATTTTACACCAGAACCCCGCCATGCCGACCGCGGCAAAAAACCCTGCCAAGAAAAGCCAGAGGCTTTCTTAGCAGGGTTCAGCAATTTATTCACTTGTAAATATTGAATTATGGATAGCAAAACTGTCTTCTTGTGCTTATTTTAATTTATTCCTTAAGTAGTTTAAGGCTCCGCCTTCTTTTAACACCCGTTTGTCAAAATCAGAAACTTCTAAAATAGTTTTAATCGCAATATTCTTATTTACCACTTTTATTGTTACTTCACCTTTATCAACTTGTGCATATACATCATTAATTGCAAAAACATCATCCATATCAATTTTTTCATAATCGGTCTTGTTCTTAAACACCAGCGGAAGTATTCCGTAATTTATCAAGTTTTCTTTATGAATCCTGGCAAAAGATTTTGCAACTACTGCCTCAACACCAAAAAACATTGGGATTAGTGCCGCATGTTCCCGGCTTGATCCTTGTCCATAGTTTTCTCCGCCGATGATTACTGAGTTTTTTAACTTCTTAATTCTTGGGACAAAAGTTTCATCAGTATAACAAAAAGTATATTCCGCAAACTTAGGAATGTTGGCAATATATTTTAAGATATCGGTATTAGCCGGAATAATATCGTCTGTTGTAATATTATCGCCTAATTTAATTACTGTCGTTGCTTCGATATCAGCTCTTAACACACCTCTTTCCGGCAACGGTACGATATTTTCCCCTCTAATGATGTCAACCTTCTTATTATCCTTTACTTCAGCGGGAGAAATGATCAGACAATCGTCTATTTTATAAGACGTCGGCTCAGCGCATTCCTTTAAAATATTTACATCTACAATATCCCGCGGATCAGTAATTTTTCCAGTAATTGCTGTTGCAGCTGCCGTTTCCGGACTAACCAAATATACAGAAGCATCATTCGTCCCACTTCTTCCCTTGAAGTTACGATTTGATGTTCTAACAGCAATTCCGTTTACACAAGGAACTTGGCCTATTCCAATGCATGGCCCGCAAGCGCACTCAAGAATTCTTGCTCCCGCCTCTACCAAATCTGCTAATACACCATCTTGAATGAGCTGCTCTAACACTTGTCTTGAGCCAGGTCCAACAGTCAAGTCAATGTCTTTATGAACCTTTTTACCTTTTAATATTTTTGAAGCTTTTAATATATCGGAGTAAGAAGCATTTGTACAGCTACCAATAAAAACCGAATTTGCTTTAACTTCGCCAACTTCTCTTGCCTTTGCAACTAAGTCAGGCATATGCGGTTTTGCTACCAAAGGTTCAAGTTCATTAAGATTGATTTCAATCGCTTTCTCATATTCAGCATCGTCGTCAGGTAATAACTCTACCCAATCTTGCTCGCGTCCCTGCCCTTTTAAGAAATCACGGGTAACTTGGTCGCTAGGAAATATACCTGTTGTAGCACCCAATTCAATACTCATATTTGCTAACGTCGCTCTTTGAGGTACTGAAAGACACTCTATTCCTTCGCCGGTAAATTCAATAATATAGCCGATTCCTCCTTTTACACTTAACACTCTTAGGGCTTCTAAAGCAATGTCTTTTGCGGATACACCAAGTTGAAGGTTGCCGGTTAAATTAATGTTTAACACTTTTGGTGTCGTAAGTTTAAAGCCTTCGCCCACCATACTCTTTGCAACACTTAGCCCTCCGCTGCCAATCGCAATCATCCCCAATGCTCCTGAGGTCGGAGTGTGACTATCTGCCCCCAGCATTACTTTTCCCGGTTTAGCAAATCTTTGGCAGTGCAAAAAGTGACAGATACCATTGCCAGGTTTTGAGAAATACACGCCAAATCTTTGGGCTGCTGTTTTAAGATACATATGATCATCGGCGTTTTCAGACGAAGTCGCCAATGTATTATGATCGCAATAAAAAACCGATGTCTCGGTACTAACCTTATCAACCTGAACACTTTCCAGCATTTGAGCTGCCATGATGCCTGTCAAATCATGCCCTAGTGTTTGATCTACTTTTATTGTAATTTGTTCATTCGGCAGCATATTTCCATCCAATAGATGGCTGCTAATAATTTTTTTTGTAACGCTTAAACCCATAAATGCGCCTCCTCTAAATTCATTTTAATTATGAAATTTTCGCAGCAGTTAATGTCCCCATTTCTATTGTTGTTACCTTTTTCGTTCCTTCGGTATAAATATCCGGAGTTCTGTATCCTTCGCTAAGCACTTGTTTAATAGCGCGGTCAATTGCTGCCGCTTCCTTCGGAAGATTTAAAGCAATCTCCAGCATCATTGCTACTGAAACTATTGTTGCCAAAGGATTTGCAATCCCTTTTCCGGCTATATCAGGCGCAGTACCATGGATCGGTTCATAGAGACCAAAATTATTTTCATTCAAGCTTGCTGATGCCAGCATACCTACAGAACCGGTAGTTACGCCTGCTTCATCAGACAAAATATCGCCGAATATGCTGGTTGTTAAAATAACATCGAATATACTTGGATTACAGGCTAACTCCATTGCTGCTTTATCAACCAACATATGTTTTAGTTCTACTTCCGGATATTCTTTAGCTACCTCGGTAACCGTATCACGCCAAATTTTAGAACTTTCTAATGCATTAGATTTGTCGACACTGATAACTCTTTTCTTTCGTTGCAGCGCAAGTTCAAAAGCTTTTTTAGCTACTCTTGTTACTTCCATAACGCTATAGCATTCAACGTCATATGCTTCCAATCCATACTTTCCTTCGCGGCGGCCTTTTTCGTTAAAATAAATCCCGCCTGTTAAATCTCTAATAAGCATTATATCGATACCTTTTTCGATAATGCTATTCTTTAACGGCGACTTATCTTTAAGGTCTTCATATATTTTAGCTGGTCTCAAATTTGCAAACAGGTTAAACTCCCGCCTTAATCTAGCTAAACCTCGTTCCGGTCTCTGCTCTCTAGGCAGCGCATCCCATTTGGGGCCACCCACCGCGCCAAAAAGAATAGCATCACAGCTTTTACATTTTTCGATTGATTCATCCATTATAGGTGTGCCATGCTTATCAATACAGCAACCGCCAACTAACATATGTTCATACTTAAAATTGTGTCCGTATACCTCACCGATACGCTCCAGAACTTTAACACCTTCGCTTACGACGTCTACCCCAATTCCGTCTCCAGGAATAATTGCAATTTTAAAGTCCATACTTATTGCTCCTTCATAAGTATTATCCAATCAAAAACTAGCACTTATTAGTCTCTTTTTGCTAAAGCTTGCTTGCGCATCATCGGTTTAATTCCGCCTTCTTTGTACATACCCATAATAAAATCACTAGGAGCTTCACCTTTGTGTATCACCCCGGTTGCAACTTCACAGATAGTTCCTGCCGCAAGATCGATTTCGACCTCAGCACCTTCCTTAATCGATTCTGGTAAGGTTGGGCAAAACAGCACCGGCAGACCTAAATTCACCGCATTACGATACCAGATGCGCGCTGCTGATTTAACAATTACTGCTTGCACTCCCGATTCTTTAAGCACTATAACCGCAAACTCGCGGCTCGATCCGCAGCCGAAATTGCTGCCTGCAACAAAAATATTTCCAACCGTTCTGAACCGTTGACGCAGCGTCCTATCTGCCCCTTCTAAAGCATGTTCAGCCATTTCCTTCATATCTTGGATATATCCGTATGGTCCGGGAATGATTTGATCAGTACTAATATTATCGTGGTTATAAACGACTACCTTGCCTGAAATTTTCATATTCGTCTCCTCCCATTTATAGCTTGTTATAACTGATTAATTTGCCAGTCAAAGCCGTAGCCGCTGCAGTCAGAGGAGAAGTAAGATAAACCTCTGCTTCAACACTACCGCCCATCCGCCCGGGGAAATTGCGGTTAGCTGTAGAAACGCACCTTTCCTTCGCCGCGATAATGCCACCCAAAAGACCGGAACAAGCACCGCAGCCAGGTGAATTTATCGTAGCGCCAGCATCAACCAAAATTTGATAATAACCTTTTTCTATTGACTCTTTTAAAACATCTTTGGTTGCCATAGTTACTACAAGGCGTGTATTAGGAGCAATCTTCTTGCCTTCTAGCGCTTTAGCAACTACTTCAATATCATAACGCTTGCCACCGGTACAGGAACCGACGAAAACCTGGTTAATGGGAATACCCTCAACAGCATCAACATCACGAGCGTTCTCAACACTGTGAGGAACAGCTACCTGTGATTTTAAATTTGTCAAGTCAAACACATATTCTTCGGCATATTTGAAGTCAGGATCAGTTTCATGAACAACAAAAGGTGCATCAGTATGTCTCCGAATATCATCGATAGTTGTTTTGTCAGGTTTTATATAAGTTGACTTAGCCCCCATCTCGGTAGCCATAACAGTAAGTACAGTCCGTTCCTCCATTGAAAGCGCTTCAACAACTGATCCGGAAAACTCAATTACTTTATACGTTCCAAACTCCGAACCAAGTTGCCCCAACACGTATAATGCTGCATCTTTAGCCATAACGCCATCTTGCAGTTTACCGTCTAGCCGGACATTAATTACATCTGGCACTCGAAACCAAGTAGAACCATTTATCAATACTGCAGCCATATCGGTAGCACCAAGTCCGGCAGCAAAAGCGCCATACGCACCATGAATAGGAGTGTGAGAATCAGTAATCACAATAATATTACCCGGTCTTACCAGCCCCCGTTCAGGCAAAAGATTATGCCCGATCCCTTCATTAATATCATCAATATGGCAGCCCTGCTCTTCAGCAAATTCACGGAAAGCCTTATGAGCTTCAGCCACTTTTAAATCCGAAGCAGGTGCATTGTGATCAAGAAAAATATGAACTTTATCAACATCCCATACTTTCTCGCCTAGCATTTCTTTAAAAGACCTCACAACAATTAAGTAGACATCATTAATTCCAGCTAAGTCAATTTTCGCAGTAATAACTTCACCCGGGCGTACTTCAGTTTTGTCAGCTGCCGCAGCTAACATTTTGTGTACGGCGTGCATAGCCAAATCCATCTCTCCTCTACATTTACAGATTATTGTGGTCACATTATAATTAAAGCAAATTCTGTGCCAAACTAGAAAACCGCTAAATTGAGCTGTATTTTTCGAATACTTTGTTGCAACCGTTGCAATTATATCGGATATGTTGCATACTTGTAGCATAATGGTTGCAGTTCGTTGCAGGAGTGTTGCGTATGAATAAAATTGCTTTTTTGGTCCCACACGCCCCTATGATTGCCATTATTAAAGAGGTTTTGGCATCAGATAACCAAATTTGCGTACAATACTGCCAGCTTAATGACAGGATTAATTCAGCAGAAAAATTGGTTGAACAGGGCTATGAAATTATCATAACCAGGGCCGGTACAGCCGCGAGAATCAAAAATTCAACTCTAAACGTTACTGTTGTCGAACTGCCGGTAACCGCCTTTGACATCATTCGTGCCGTAACAACAGCTAAAACTTATGGCTCAAACATCGCTGTTGTCGCCTATGCCTCAATGGTCAGAGAAATCGACGCTCTCACCCCCCTACTAGATGTCTCTCTAAAACAATATTTGACCGAAAGCGGCGATGCCGAAATTCAAAACATGGTCCTCGAAGCCGCTCGTGACGGCGCAGATGTGGTTGTTGGCGGCGGACTTTGTTGTCAGGCAGCACAGAAGTTCGGACTCCCCTCTGTATTCATCGACAGCGGTAAAGAAGCTATCCTCCAGGCAATCGAAGAAGCGCGGCGAATTCAGCAGGCCATCGAAGCGGAAAAAATCAAACTAAGCTTGTTTACAGCGGTTTTGGACTATGTCCATGATGGCATCATCACCGTTGACTGCCAACAAAAAATTACCAGCATTAATATGCGGGCTCAACAAGTATTCAAAACATCATCAGCAAAAGCCCTAGGCCAAAATATCGGTAATTTCTGGCCCGGGCTCGATCTATCCGGGTTAATTAAAACCAACCAAGAAGAAATCAATAAGCTTTTACAAATTAAGGGTCTTAAGGTCATTTGCAACAAGGTTCCAATCGTAGTAAATAGCAACCTAACCGGAGCACTGGTGACCTTCCAGGAAATATCCAAAATCCAACAAGCCGAGGCCCATATTCGCAAAGAAATTTATAATAAAGGCCATATTGCAAAAAAGCATTTTGCTGACATATGCGGAACAAGCAACGCCATCACGCAAGCAGTCACATTAGCCAAAGAGTTTGCCTCCACTACTTCCAACATCTTAATTGTCGGCGAAACAGGCACAGGTAAAGAAGTATTTGCCCAGAGCATCCATAATCACAGTTCCCGTGCACGCGGCCCATTTGTAGCTGTAAACTGCGCGGCACTACCCGCTCAAATTCTTGAAAGCGAACTTTTTGGTTATGTCAGCGGGGCCTTTACCGGCGCAAACAAAGAAGGTAAACCAGGCCTATTCGAACTGGCTCACGGCGGCACAATTTTCCTTGATGAAATTGCCGAAATGGACTACACCAATCAGAGCCGTCTCTTACGCGTACTGCAAGAAAGGTCAGTTATGCGTCTCGGCAGCGACCGGGTCATCTCAGTTGACGTTCGGGTTATCGCCGCAACCAACAAAGACCTTAAAACGCTGATTCGCACCAATCTGTTTCGCGAAGACCTTTTCTTTCGTCTTAATGTACTAAAACTTGAATTGCCCCCGCTTCGCGAACGCTATCAAGACATCCGAAGCATGACGGAATACTTTATTAATAATCATGCGTCATCAAACCGCAGCTTCTCCATTGATCCACTGGGAATGAAAGCCTTGGAAAGCTATAGTTGGCCAGGCAACATCCGCGAGTTAGAAAACGCCGTTGAACGCCTTATGGCCTTGTGTCAAACCGGAACAGCCAGCCAATCCGATATTGCAGCAGTATTAGAAAAGTGGCACGAACCTCCGGTCAAAGCTTCGTTTTATGATGAGCAGGTCCGTGAAATAACCGATGCATTGAACAAAGCCAAAGGAGTTCAAAGTACAGCCGCAAAAATCCTTGGTATCGATAGGACTACCCTCTGGCGTAGAATGCGTAAACTTGGCATTCATATATAACAAGACGGGACTACGCAAAAGCGTAGCCCCGTCTTGCTATATTATTTTATATTTTCCTCTTAATCACAGTGTTTTAGGCAATTTTAAACCTTGAATTTCGCCACCGCAGCCTGTAGGTCGCTTGCTAGTGTGGCCAAACTCTGACTAGAAGAGGCTATCTCCTGCATCGACGCCGACTGTTCTTCAGTTGCCGCCGATACTGTCTGTGCTTCAGCGGCATTAGTTTTACTTATCGTATCAATTTCATTAATTGAAGTTACCAACGCTCGACTTCCACTTGTCATATGATTGATAGCCTCAGATATTTCCTTAATCTGTTCTGAAAGCCCTTGTATCGAACAAACAATTTTCTCAAACATATCGCCAGCAGAAGCGACAACCGCAATTCCCGTCCGAACTCCTTCAGCCCCTGTTTGAGTCACAGCAACAACTTGCTCCATATTCGTTTGATTTTTATGGATTAACCCCCCGATCTGTTTAGCTGCTTGATTAGACTCTTCCGCCAATTTCCTTACTTCTTCCGCCACCACTGCGAAACCGCGCCCATGTTCACCAGCCCTGGCAGCTTCAATCGCAGCATTTAGCGCCAAAAGGTTGGTCTGGCCAGCAATAGAAGAAATAAGATTGACGATTTCGTTGATTTCACGTGATCCTGTCATTAATTCGCCAATTGCAGCCTGCACCGCTTCTGACCCCTGTCCGATCTCTTGCATTTTGCTCACAGCCTGCTCTACTGTTCGTCTCCCTGCGTCTGCCTCACATGATGTATTTTGTGCAATCTCCGCCACTCCCTGTGCCACAACCGAAACCTGTTCTATATTACCAGCCATTTTTTCCGCGACAGTACTAATTTGGTTAACTGCCGCAGCCTGTTTATCTGACCCTAGCGCGATTTCAGTAATCGAGCCAGCAACCTGGTTAGCTGCTTCTGCTGACTGTTCTGAGCTTGCAGTAAGTTCTTCACTTGAAGCCGCTACTTGCTCAGCTTGGATCTGCACATGTTTGACTAAATCCCGCAAAGCGGCTCGCATTCTCCGAAAGCCTTGCGCCAGTTGTCCAATTTCATCTTCCGAATCAACCTTCGCCGTCTGCTCCCGAAGATCGCCATCAACAAGCAATTCGCATTCATCCCGAATCAGCAATATCGGCTTAACAAAACGCTTGCTAAGTACAGTTAAAAATACTATGGCAATAATAATAAATGCCAATGATATCCCAACCATTGTTCGCGACAGCATAACCGCTTCTTTATTAACCTCTGCCTCCGGCGCCTCGATTATCATAACCCAACGTACATCACCAGGCAAATCGACTGGTGTAAGAACAGCAAATCTCGTTCCTTCGTGAACATTGTACATTCCTTGAAGTTGTCCGCCTTTTTCAACAACAGCTTTAAACAAGGTAATTAAACGATCATCCTGTTCAAGGTTTTGCGTTTTTAATTCAGGGTTCTTTTTCTCGGTAAGGTTAAAGTTATTAATCAGCTCTTGATTTGGATGGGCAATAATTTTACCGGACCGTTCCGCCAAATATCCGAAGCCATTCTCCTTGAATTTTAACGCCTGAATGGTTTCTGATAACCTGCCTAATGAATATACCGCATTGAGTACACCTTTTAACTGACCATCCCGGATAATCGGCACAGCAAGAATAACTACCATCTTACCTGTTACCTTCGATACCATCGGATCAGATACATTAGCTTTTTGAGTTATCATTACCTTCTTATAATTAGCATCGTTAATATAGTTAGCTCTACTTCCATCAGCGCGAAGCCCCGTCCCGTCAGCAAAAATTAATACTAAATTATCAAAATCCTTAAGCCGTTTTTTAGTCGCAACCAGCGCGTCTTGTATTTGCTGTTCGTCACTGTCGCCACTAACCTGCAACTGGCAGGCCACTTCCTCAAGACGAACTATCTTTTCACGTATATCTGCTTTAACCTGGTTTGAGTAATCAACACCAAGCGCCCTCGCTGTTTCGCCAGTACTGTTTGCCAAAGAATGATTTGATAAATAATAACTAATACCTGATAATACTACGAAAGATAGTATAAAAAAAGGTACTAAAAGAACAAGAAGCTTGGTTCGCAAACTTTTTACTTTCATCGTTTCCCCCTCCTCCGAAGTTTACTTTTGTCCGACACTTTTCAACGCATTACACTTTTTATGCATATTCTATTTGCCTGGGCAAAAAAGTAATAACCAGGCTACTGCAAAACGCCGAAATCCTGATTATTACTTAATATACCGGTTACTTAAAACCTTATTATAGTTTCAGAAATTATTTCTTCCTCCAGCTCATGACCAAAGGAACTGTTTATGTAATTATGTTGCCTAGAACCAGAAAGCGACATAAGCTTGCATAAATGGGTTGTAATCAGTGGAAGATGATCCAGTTCCCTTAAATTTGTCATATTCAAGATTCAGCACCGCATTTTTGGCAATTGCGAAATCATAGCCAACACCGATACCCTTAACGTCGCCCGCTAATTTGTTAAGCGTCATAGGAAGCGCGGTTGTAGCAGCATGCCAATCAACAGCTTTAGCACCAACCTTTGCATATCTCATATACAAATCATTAGAACCAGGTTTGGCCTTATCAGCTTTACCATACTGCAGAGTTGTAAACCAGGCGGTTTTATTAGCAGATGAATTTGCAGAATACGTAGAATCAGTATTTTTTGTATATTCGCCAAACACAGTAAATTTCTCTGTAATGTTAGAACTAAAACCTAAATCATAGTTCTTATAATGAGCATTATAGCTTGTATTCTTCATAGCCCCTGCATATAAAGTAGTCGACCCGCTAACCGCACCTTGCAGACCAAAAACAACCGCGCTCAAATTACCTGTAGTCACCTCATAATTGGCCGCAGCTACAGGACCAGGCATATAGCTATAGTCACCATACGCGACAAAACCACTCAACTTATTACCAAAAGTTAGTTTAGCGCCATCAAAATAGTCGCCGCCAAACATTAAGCCATTACTTACTTTAACGTTCTGACGGCCAACAGTAAAGTCTGAACCCGCCACAACATTTTTGAAGATAACATTCAACCTGGCAAACTCCAAATAACCATTACGGGTAGTATCGCCATTATTAGCATCAGAAGTCTGTATGCGCGCTTGCAGCATACCGTCAAAAAGCATACTATCGTTAATCTTAGCACTCAACATCAAGCGACCATCATTAGTAAACCGCGATGCGCTAGCCGTGCCATTTTTTCTACCTTGCAGCGCATCATTCTGTTGGAACCGGACACGATCATAGCCAGCAATTTTGATAGTGCCGGAGTTCTTCTCCAGAGCTGCAACCCGAACTCCAAGGCTGTTCAACTCGGCAGCAAATTCATTGCCAAGCTTGTCAATTACAGCTTTTTGCTGCGGATCAGCTTTATCCTTTTTAGTAAGAGCGTTGGCTACAATTTGAGCCATTTCGTAGCGGGTTAACGTTCTGTCGCCCCGGAAATTTTTGTCGTCAACTGCTGTAATAATCCCCTCTTTAGCTAGCTTGCTTACCACAGCATAGGCCCAGTGGTTCGCAGGAACATCGACGAATTGATCACCAGAAGCAGCCATAACTGTGCTAAAAGTACTAAATACAAAAATTCCAACCAAAACAACAGCTAACTTTTTCATCAGTTTTCCCCCTAATTTTTAATTACTGCACTGAGCCTTAGAAGGGAGCTTGAGTTTACTTGTTGCCTCAATATTTCCCTTATCTAAAACCTTATATCTATCACCCGTGCCAACTGCCTCCGGGAACAAAATAATCCCCCCTCCCGTTCCCGGAAGTATACACAAGCGTCTAGATCCGCTCTTTTATTTTCCCCGTACCACTGGTTCATCTACCGGCTCAACAAGCGTTAAGACAATCAAGAAACATATGATACAACCGCCCGCCAGTGCGGTGAATACCATATCCCAATTGTACTTATCCAAAATCATTCCTATAGCCAGAGGGGCACAGAATCCGCCTAACTGACCCAAAGTATTAGTTATCGATGTAGCAATCGGGAATTTTTCTTTTGTCGCCAATCCCATGGGATAAACCGTAAAGCCAGAGAAACCTAATGAAAGTATCAGTCCGGATACAAAAAGCAAACCACCTAGTAAATATGGATCTTCAGGCGAATATTTCAGTGAATACATCGCAATAGATGTCGCCAAAGCAGTAACCAGCATCAGCGGTTTACGCCGTTTGCCAAAGACATTATCTGATAACCACCCGCCAATCATGTTCCCAAGCACAGTCCCAGCAAAGGGGGCTGACGAAGCAAAGGCCATCTTCATAATTGCAAATTTCTTAACCGTAACAAGGTAGGTCGGAATCCAAGTCATCATGGTGGTAGTAATGGCAACCATAAAGAAGTAGCCCAGTGCACTGCCAACCATATTCCAGGAAAGAAATAACTTAGCATTAGTATCAAGGCGGTCGATTTTTTTAGCACGAATTATTTTATCCAACCACCAAAGTTTGTACTGTTTTACTTCCACGGTCTTTTGATTATTAACCACAACATCATTAGCAATATATTGAGCTTCCGCCAGTGAACAAAACGGACTCTTCGACGGTTGATTAGCTACCACAAAGTACCATACCAGACCCAGAATTATACCCGGGACGGCAAATATAAAGAATATCTCGCGCCAACCCCACTGTTGAATAATAAGCGCGCAAATCAGCGGCACCACCAGCGGGCCAAACTTGGATGAGGCAATAAAAATTCCGGTCGCCAGCCCCTTTTCTTTAGCAGGGAACCAGTTGTTAATAGTAGTAGGCATTCCGACAGCCATCGGCCCTTCCGTAAGACCTACTGCAAGGCGGCAAGCCTTAAGTTGAAAAATTGACCCCGCGAAACCTATAAGTCCGGTAAAAACAGAGAGTAAAACCATAAAAATTGAAAATACCCGGCGCACTCCAAGTTTCTCACACAAATATCCGCCCGGGAGCATCGCCAAAGCGTAACCAAGGAAAAACAAACTTATAAAACCACCGGCCTCAGTATTGGTCATAACAAACTCTTTACGTATATAAGGCAGCGCAATACCGAGGTTAGCACGGTCAGCAGTAGCAACAGTGTAAATCAAAAAGATTAACCCCAACACAACCCAGCGAAACTTTGTCATCTTTGCCACAGCACCTGTAGTTTGAGACATTCTTTTCCCTCCACTCCTAAATATATTGCAATTAAATCAAACACGTACAAAGATATTTAGTAACCTTAATTTAGATGATTCTGCCTCATAAAATACCTATCCGTTAAACCAGCTTTTACACTTATCGATAATTGATTATTTGGAATATTTTACCATTTCAGACATATCACTATCCTCCCTCCATTAAGCCAATTGCTTATTTGCAAAACTAGTATTTTATTTCACTAACTTATAATCGCAATTTTCATGCCATGCTATTCTGTTTCCCCAAAGCCTTGCTATTTCGCAATCTTCCTCCTTACAAAAAAACAGGTAGTTTCACAAGCGAAACTTTCATTCCACTTGTGAAACTACCTGTTTAAAAATTCTGACCAGTCCACTATTCTCGTTCCCGCATTTTTTGCATCTTGCGCCACAATGTTGTCTTGCCAATCCCTAACTGCGCCGCAGCCTCGGCAATAGTCGTACTTTTATCTAAAACCTTAGTTATTAAAGCTTCCTCTTGTGACGCTATCTGTTCACGCAAACTCCCTTGTTCCATTGTTTCGGTATAACTTTGGAAAATAATCGGCGCAATATTTTTCAATAGTTCAACCCCATTGTCATCTGCATTCATATCATCTAAGAAAAACGAAAGCCGTTGCGTAAAATTCAATAATTCACGCACATTACCCGGCCAAGAGTATTTCATTAGATATGGCATCATATCCTTTATCAACGGGCCAGCAGTCTCCCGCTTGTTTTCAGGCAAAAACTCCTGACAAAGCAAAGGAATATCTTCTTTGCGCATACTTAGCGACGGAATCTCCAAATATAAAACATTCAAACGATAAAAAAGATCCTCTCTAATTATACCGTTTGACAACATTTTATGCGGCGATACATTAGAAGCAGCAACAATCCGAATATCTACCGGAATAATTCTATCGGCGCCAATGCGTAACACCTCACGTTCCTGCAACACCCTCAAAAGTCGCCCTTGCATCTCAATTGGCATCGCATTAATTTCATCAAGAAAAATCGTGCCACCATGAGCCAATTCAAATAAGCCAGCCTTACCCTTGCGTTTTGCTCCCGTAAAAGCACCTTCCGCATAGCCAAACAACTCGCTCTCTAATAGCGATTGCGGCAACGCGCCGCAGTTAATTGCTACAAATGGACCCGTTGACCTTTTGCTCGCATGATGAATCCCTTGTGCAAAAAGTTCCTTTCCTGTACCTGATGGTCCGTAGATGAAAACAGTAAAGTCAGAACCAGCAAACTTTTTTGCTAAATCTTTTTTTTGCTTAATAATCGCCGACTGTCCCAAGATGTCTGCAAAAGTAAGTTTAGCGCGAAAGTTCTGCTCAACAATTTCTTTACGTATTCTATTTTCTATCTGAACAATTCGAGACGCTTCCTGAAATGTTGCGATAGCCCCCACAATCCGATCACCATTATTAATTGGAATGCGATTAGTTACAATTCTTACTTCCCCAACATCTTGAAACTCATTGACATGCGACTGTCCATCATCAAGCACTTCGTGGATATGGGTGTTTGGAATTACCTTTTTAATCTTTTTCCCAATTACATCCCGGGCTTTAATTCCAAGAATTCTTTCTGCTGCACAATTGAAAATATCAATTTGCCCCTGCGCATCAACAGCAATAATCCCTTCATAGGAACAATCAAGAATAGCCTGAAGCCGATTAGCCCGGCGTTTCTCTTCATAGTGTAGATCAGCCAGCTCTTTCGCCCGCAATAGTGCTTCCCGGATTGTGTCACGGCTAGTATGCAAAAATACATTAGGAATACCATACTTATTAGCGTAGTTAATCGACTGCCCGCCGCCAACCACACAATAATTACCTTCTTCCGCCAGTTTAGCGATCTGCGTTTCGAGCTCAGGAAGGCTGGTAATAACAAGTTCGGTAATTGTCACCGACAAAACATCTTCAACTAAATTTAACCCAACCAAAGGCTTAAAAGATGTAATCAGTATATTGGAACTATGCTCTTTTGCCTGTTTGCAACATTCAATAATATCAAATAATCCAGTATTTATTGTTACAACCGGACAACTAAGAGCACGCGCCAAATAAAATGCCGTCCCACCACGACTAACAATCACATCTGTCGAAGAAGCAGCCAGCTTAGTCTTAAGCTGAGCTGCATCTCCCACCCAGCCGCCAGCCCCCATAATTCCTTCGACGATTTCAATATCTATATCCATTTCACCAGCAACAGACTGAGTCAATAATGATATATCACGGTATGGAGAAACAAAAGTTATTTTACTCATCGCAAACCTCCAAGAATGTTAAGGTTATTTTTATAGCTCATCCGTTATATATTCTGTGTTTCAATATGTGAGTATACAAAACTTTGCAACCCAAATGCTTGCTTACTCTATTTAATCCGCGTTAGTCAGACTTATATTGTTTATTAATATTAGGGTCTTAATTTCATCTAGAGTTTATCATAAATCACTTTAAGCAACTATATAAAACTGAAACCCGCAAAATTTGCGGGTTTCAGTTTTATATAGTTGCCATCATCAGCGCAATGTTACAAACTAGCCATTCCCGCTTCGCATAGTCTTTTACGTTTACATGCTCCATTCCGGCCTCCATAGCCACTTTTCCATTCGGCGCTCATTCTGAACAGATTTCCTTATAACTACTAACTTTTTCTAAGATTTGAGTACTTGGAGTTCCAGGATAAGCGGATGCAAAAGCTACGCCCTGATGCCGTTATATCCATGACTTACTGATTACACGCGCCAACTTTCGCCATACATGTATTGATATCTGCTTCTATGCCTTCACCCATTTCCAAAGCTGTTGCTATAACCTGATTTAAGTCGTAACCCGTTTCATAACCCATGGCATGAAGCAGGTTAACTAAATCCTCGGTAGGAATATTACCTTTTGCCCGCGGTACAAATGGGCAGCCACCCATACCGCCGAGAGAAGACTCGACACTTCGAATACCTTCTTCTACCGCAACAAACGCATTCGTGAGACCCATTCCACGTGAATCATGCAAATGTACGGAGAAAGAATCCAAATCAAACGTTTCTTTCAAAGCCCGTATTACTTTCCTGGTGTGAGTGGGGCTACTAATACCCGCCGTATCGCCCAGGCCAATGTCTTTTACGCCAAGGTCAAAGGCCGTTTGGCAAAGCATTTTGATACGGCCTATCGGTACTTCATCGCCGAAAGGAGAACCAAAGGCACAGGCCAAGCCTAGCGTAAGCTTTACACCCTTAACCTCGCTTGCCATCGCTTTAAAATCTTCCAGCGATTTTTCAATAGAGCAGCGCGAATTTCTCATATTGTGTTCTTCACTGGCCGATAAAACAAATTGAATACTTTTCGTTCCAGCCTCAAGAGCATCATCTACTCCACGCTTGTTCAAAGTAAGAGCCATGAGTTCCACTTCCAGCTTCTTCTCATCTGCATACGCATTGAGCGTTTCTATCAGCTCTTTTGCTCCCGCCATCTGTGGCACGCGTTTTGCATTTACGAAAGAGGTTACATCCATTTTTCGCGCACCGTAAGCAATCATTTTTTTAATATATTTCAGTTTTGTTTCCAAAGGAATAAGAACTTTGTGATTCTGCCAACCATCGCGCGGACAAACTTCGACTACACTCACTTTTTTATCCATTATAAAAATCTCCCATATTAGTTAATTGAGCCATTATCTTTAAATTTCGCAATTTCCGCTTCGCTAAAGCCAATTTCTTTTAATATTTCAGCATTATGTTGTCCTAGATCCGGTGCTGCCATCTTGTATTCACAAGGATATTCACTCATTTTGATTGGATTTCCCATCACCGTTAACTCTCCGGCTTCCGGATGCTGTACTTTTACAAACATCTCTCTGGTTTCACGGATATTTTTATCTTCATATACTTCTTTGACTGTATAAATCGGGCCAGCCGGCACTTCGACCCCTAAAATAATATCTACACATTCCAAAACAGTTTTATCGCTTGCCCACTTATTTATAATTGCTTTTAACGGATCCGCATTTTTCTTTCTTGCCTCGGTATTAATATAAAGCGGATCACTAGCCAGTTCCGGCATTCCCATCGCTGCCGACAAGGCTACAAAATGCTTGTCCGTTCCGCTGGCAATTACAAAATCGGCATCTTTTGCCCGGAAAGAATCATATGGAGCGGAAGAAATATATTTGTTGCCGGTTTTTTCCGGTGCTTTACCTTCGTAAACATATTGCATGGCTTTTGCTTCCAGCCCTGATACGATAGTATCAACAAGCGCTATATCAATCTGTTGCCCCTTGCCGGTTTCCTGGCGTTTAATAATTGATGCCAGTATACCAATAGCCGCATTCATTCCTGCCATAATATCTCCAATGGCCATTCCAGCACGAGTTGGTTCTTGTCCCGGCCAGCCGGTAATACTCATCGATCCGCCCATCGCCTGGGCAATCAGGTCATAACCCGGCCGGCTGGAATACTCTCCATATTGACCAAACCCTGAGATTGATGTAAAAATAATCCTTGGATTCAAACTCTTACATACTTCATAACTGAAACCTAATTTTCCGATAACACCTGGTTTCATATTTTCAATCAGCACATCAGCCGATTTAATTAATTCAGCAAAGATTTTTTTGCCTTCTTCTGATTTTAGATTTAAACTTACACCTCGTTTGTTACGGTTTAAATTTTGGAAATACATGCTCCGCCCTGTTTTCTTTTCTCTCGGCATAGCGTTACGAACAAATTCACCTTTTGTCATAAGATTTTCAACTTTTATTACATCTGCTCCCATATCTGCTAAAAACATGCCACAATAAGGACCAGCTAAGAACTGGGTAAAATCTAAAACTCGAATTCCTTTTAATAAACTATTATTCATACAAATATACCTACTTTCTCCATAGTTATTACAAATTGAACATCAGTTTTTGAACCATTTCTTCTTGTTTAAAAATTAAATTACTCACCTCCAAGTAATACTAATCTTACATATAGAAAAGTAACACCCAGTACTAATTTCACTTTATTAATACTCGCAATTTTCATACCAACATCTTTCACGGCAAAAATGCCTTGCTTTTCTTAGTAATTTCGGCTTTGCCGATTTCGATAAATTCAAACGATATTTCACAAATGAAACTTCTGTTTCATTTGTTGAATTTTCTGTTATTACTCTTTGAAACAAAATTGGCTTTTTTTTTTGTAAAAATAGTATTATCAAAAAAGGGAGTGGGCTAAAACAAAAAGTTCTAGCCCACTCCCTTGAATTTTAAAAGCCTGCACTAGCTGACAGCCTCTTTCTCATCAGCTACGCCTAACATCAATAGTATTCCCGAACCAATAAATGCAGCGGCTCCGATATCTACTTTGAAAAGCAATATCAATGAAAGAGCACCCGCTATAACACACAATGTTTGTATCTGCTTGGTATTAAACTTCTCCGGTTTTTTTAATTCTACATCCGTATTTTTTTTAATCTTAAGACCCCCAAGCAAAAAGTACGCTATGACAGCTTCCGATAATATCCCAGACAAAGTTGCAAACCATATCGGAAGATAATTAGTTGCCCCTTCTTTGGCGGCCAATCCCGCAGATTCTATTGCGTTAACGATATTTTGGGGTTCATAATTATTCTATAAGTATCTATATACGAAATTTATTCAGATTTTCTTTTAAATCATTTGCCAAATTTGCTAACGCATCACTTGAAGCGGCAATTTGCTGCATTGCTGCCGATTGCTCTTCCGTTGCCGCAGAAACTGTTTGTGTATGTACTGCGGTCTCATTCATAACGTGATTAATTTCATTCGAAGCGTCTTCCACAGTATGACCATTAGCAAGTAACGTATCTACTCGTGACAATACCTGTGAAGTTTTTTGCTGTACATTTTGGATTAAATCCGAAATCTCCATGAAATGTGCTTCCGCTTCATTAACATGTTTCATTCCTGAAGAAACATCGTCAGTCGATTGATCAACTGCCGCCACAGTCTCACTCACACCTTGCTTGATTTCTTCTATCAGCACAATAATTTGACTTGCCGAATGCTGCGATTGTTCCGCAAGTTTCCGAACTTCATCAGCAACCACAGAAAATCCTCGTCCTTGTTCACCTGCCCGCGCCGCCTCAATCGCAGCATTTAGCGCCAATAAATTGGTCTGAGCAGCAATACTAGAAATCATATTAACAATCTCACTAATCTTCGTTGTTCCACCCGATAATTTAATAATGGCCTCACTCACATTTTTCGTACTTGCATTGATATTTTCCATCTGCATTCTAGCAGCTTGAGCCATTTCAGTCCCCTTCGCAGTACGTTCCACCGCAAGATTTGCCGAAACATTAACAGCTTCTGTATCACTCTTCATTGTATTAATGTCTTGCATGAAATCATCAAACGTCGTACGCACCTTATCCATAGCCGCTTGTCCATTTACTGTTTCTGACGCTACTTTGGTAACCGCTTCTGCCACTTGCGTTGCACTCTGTGCCGACTGATTTGCGCCTTCTTTCAACTGCAAAGATGAACTTGCGGTATGACTCGCTGATTCACTAACCTGGCTAATCAAAGACCATAACTTTTCCCGCATTTGAAGCATAGCCATATGCAAAATGCCCACTTCGTCCTTTGATTGATAATTGGAACAATCGATTCTTTCCAATGTAGACTTGGTCAAATCACCCCGAGCAATTGCGCTGGCATATTCTGACATTTCCCTTATTGGCCGTACAATACGCCTTGCAAGGATATTTACAATAAAACCAGCTAATCCTAAACCGATAAAGAAGAGCACAACAAACAGCCACGCAAGCCGTTTTACTGGTGCAAATTCCTGTGCAGTTGGAGCAACCGTAAATACCCCCCATTTATCCTGGGTAGGAACAAATGCCACAATTGACTCAGTACCATCAATTTTGGTAATAATATATCCCCCACGCCCCTGCTGGATACTCTCCAACGCCTGTGCTAACTGTTCATTACCCAAATCTTTAATATTACTTTTCATAATAAGTTCTTCTTGGGGATGACTAACAATCATTCCATCAGGAGCTGCTAACATACAATAGCCAGCTTGCCCAATCCTTGTTTCACTAAATCCTTTGGTAAATTCATCAAGCGGAATACCGCCGACTACGGCGCCAATAACACGATTATTCACCGATACTGGAGCAGCACCTACCACAATTGTTTGGCCTGTAGTCACAGATACAATCGGATTATCCATAAAGGTCTTTCCTTCAGGAAGTCTTTTTACATACGATAAACTGGATGCATCTACTAATTTCCCCGCACTTGTCGCCACATTCTTACCAGATAAGTCAGGCAAAAAACTAACCGGATTCCATTGGGAATAATCGTCATGCATTCGTTTTGTAAACCCAAACTGCAACTGTACATCGGACTGCAAATTATTAAATTGCGCCGCGCCTTGCTTTCCAAAAGAATCCATAATTGTTTTTTCGCGTTGCATCCTTATATCAAAAGTATTTGCCAATTCTTGAGTCTGAATCTGAAAGCGCTCTTCTAAATTTGTCTGAAGTATTTTTGATGTGTTCCAATATGAAATTGCCATTACACAAAGCAAAATGACAGCAATAGTGCTAATGATTGATACTAATAATTGCATACGCAAGCTCTTCATACACAAACCCCCTCGTAACCCTGTGCCAAGTTCACCAGAATAGCACCCGTAAAAAAGTAATCTGTTAACGAAATGAAATGATAAAGTTGTGGTTGGTCTTTATGTCACTAAAGACCAACCACTTCCCCCAACTAATTCGATTTTTCAACCCCATTTAATTCTTTGCTGTAATCTTTATTTAATGCCGCTTGCTGAAATGCTGAACTGCTAGGTAAAGCCATTCTAAAATCGGTAATACGTTCAAATTCAACTTTACCTGATTTTACACCGCCGCTTAAAATATGACCGCCGAATTTACGATCATCGGAAATAAAATGCAGATGATAACCAGTTACATTAACTCCATTGACATATTCCGGGCACCAAAAGCCAACAATTGTCCCTTTCATATTTTGAATATCAAATACAGATTGTGTTTTTGCAGCCTCTGTTAATGATGGGTACGGTTTGCTTTTTCCAGGAATACTGCGGGTCTTTCCGGTAAATACGCCATCAATACGGATAGCATAAATATAATTTTTATCTTTAATCATATTGTCCAAAGCTTTTTCCAGTTCATTAAAATTCTGTATATCATGAATTTCGCCCGTCCGTTCCGGATAAAAATTCATCACCGTTGCAAAAGGTGTTTTTACCTGATTATTAACTAAAACAACCTCTCCAGTAGATTTCACCTGATAAAAATTACCGTCTAAAGCAATCATCTCTCCATCTAATCTTTCTAGTGTACCAATGCCAAAACCACCATGCTGCTTTAATTCTTTAATTGTAACTTCTCCATCATATACTCCTTGCAACAAAGCATTTATTGTTGAAACTTGATACAATGAATTTTGCGGTTGCGCACTGGCAATGACAGTAAAAAACAATAATCCCACAACAAAAATAGCACTACGATTAAACGACTTCATTTTATTCATCATCTCCATTTAATATTTGACTTAAAATCATTTTTAAATTAAACACCCATCGCCTCCGCTTTCTACATAAAAAACACAGAAAAAGCAAATTAAAACATAATTTTACTTTTTCTGTGTTTTTTTGTTAAATCCTCTTTATTCAATGTTACGTTTTATTTAAAATGTCAAACCAACCTCAGAACAAACCTGCCTGAAATTTCTCCGTTTCGTCCGCAGCCTGAGCCTCCCCCAATATGCATACTTCATACAGTGCGTACGTTTCTGCCGGAACTGGCAAAAGATCTTTCATTATTCCTTTAATATGGATACATATGTCTGTAACTTATCCATCAATCGCATTTGATATAGGAGGTAAAATATGGCCTTAGGAATTAGCCTTATTATAGTTTCGCTTATAGGTTTAATCTATGGAATAATAAAAAAAAGCAAAGCATTAATAATATCATCAGTAATTATATTGTTTATCATTGCAATTATAGGGATAGTATATTCGTATCTATATTCGCTAACTCCTTACTAACGAATTTTATACGACAATTGCCGCATGCTCAATTATAGCGAAAATGCTTATACATCAACCCCCCAGACAACATAACTGTAACAAACTCTGCGATCGGCACCGTAAGCCAGATGCCATGAACGCCAAACAAAACCGGCAATACAGCAATTCCCGCCGCGACCCATACGATCCCTTTGCTTAAAGCGACCAATACCGCTTGCCGCGGAATGCCAATAGCAGTAAAATACCCGGCTACCACAATGTTTAACCCATTAACCAGAAAAGCAAATGCATACAGCTTCGCACCATATACGGCAAACGCCAACACTGCTTCATTACCAGCATTCAAGAATAGCGCAATAACATCTTCCCCGAAAGTAAAAATCGCAATAAAAAATCCCATACCAATCAAAACAGCACTAGCAGTAACTAACTGCAAGGCCTTTTTCACACGCTCCATCTGACGACTTCCATAGTTGTAGCTGATGATGGCCCCTACACCATCGGATAGCCCAAGCAGTACATTGTTGCAACAAAGGCTAAATAACTAATAATGGTAAAAGCCGCCACACCGACTTCTCCCACATAACGCATCAACGTAATATTAAATAGAAAAGTAGTAAGGCCGATGCCCAGCTCACTTACCCCTTCGGATGCACCGCTATAAAGAATGCTGCGAGCTGCATTTTTATCAAACCTTCCAGCAAACGCCCTCAGAACTGTCCTCTTAACAAAAAATGGCAAAGCCGCCACAGTAAAGGCAATAGCAAAACCAATTCCCGTAGCTAAAGCCGCTCCTTTAAGGCCTAACGCCAGCTTTACAATAAGCAGCCAATTAAACAGCATATGACTTCCGACGGCAATCACCAAGGCCACCATGGCATAAACAGGCATCGCCACCGTTTTCAACGCATAATCCAGCACCATCATAAGCGCCAAAAAGGGCAAAAACATTCCCAAATAACGAATATAAACAGCAACCTGAGGCAATAAATGTTCATTGGCACCTAACAAATGCGCAATTTGAACAGGGAAAAGCACAGCAACTACCGTAAACAGCACGCCCATTCCACTAGCTAACACCACCGCTGTTGTAAAACCGGCATTGGCCGCCTCAATACATCCCGCTCCTAACTTCCTGCCAATCAAGCTCTGCGCCCCTATTCCAATGACAATGCTGAAAGCAAACAGAAAACTGCTAAACGGCATTGCTATATTCACTGAAGCCAACGCGTCAGCGCCAATGTAGCGGCCTACAAACAATCCATCTACAATTGTATTCAAACCTAGAAACAGCATAGCTGCAATTGTCGGAATGCTATATTGCCAAAACAACTTGCGAATACATTCCGTACCCAAGATATTTTCTTTAATAGATCTCACCCCCTATAAAAGAATAAACCTTGGAGTAACTCCAAGGTCAAGTTGAAAGTAGCCCAAGCCAAATTTCGTAGTAATCAAACCCCTCTTTATGCGAACTTGCCAGGTATCGGCCGAGCAACGGACCTTCTGCTTGCCTGCCGCACTCCGTCAACCACACTGAGGCCTGAATTAGAACATCATGTTCCCGGTTCGAATAGTCCGTGCCTAACACCGTATATAGGCAATCTTTTTTCGGCAAAGATGAAAACTCCTGCTGCTCATAAAAATCAAACTTGCTTATAATCTCATCCGCAAAACTGATCCCCATTTGCGCCACATCAAAACTCCGCTTATTAAACCAATCCTCAGGTGACAACAGCAAAGTATAGCGGATATTTTGCATCCAGCATTGATCTAATTTATAACGGCGGATGACCTGAAACATTTCTTCCACCTCTATCCCAAGGAACTTAGACTTAAAGCTAGGTGCCGGTACAATTGAAAATTTTCCAAGCTGCTCTTCACATACTTCATGCTGCACAATAATCTGTGCAAGCTGTGCACGCTGCCTGGTTAGCGCCTCGATTTTCTTCTCAATAAGATGGTCATTGTGCTTTAATATATCCTTGATTTCACCAAGTTTCTTGGTTGTAACCAGAGGCTGAATTTCCTTGACAGCTACTCCGAGACTGCGGAATAGCAAGATGTCCATAAATACAAACAGATCATCATAAGAATAATAGCGGTAGCCATTCTCGCTGTTTCTATCGGAATGAAGCAGCCCTTCTTTCTCATAATAACGCAATGTATCTGTTGATACGTCGAATAGTTTTGCCATCTCACCAATAGTCCATGTCTGTTTCATATCCTCTTCCCACCTAATAGGGCTTCTGCATTAGCAATGCTTTCGGCAATCGTGCTAATTCCCCAGCGTGTTTTGATCAAAGGCAAACAAAGCCTCGTTGATTTCGAAAATATTGTAATTGCCATCTTCGATAAAATACTGAATGATAACATCAAATTTGCTGCTATTAGAAAGGGCAAAGCCGGCCTTAAACAGCAAACCCCTAGTTTCATCAAGATTTAGCCTGAGTGCTATCGCAAAGGCAATAGCGGTAGGTTTGCTTGGTTTATAATATAAGTCATTCCGGATTTTTGAAAACAGTTTTCGGTCAATATTCGCCTTTTTATAAGTTTCCGCATCGGTCATGCCATTTTCGTCAATCAAGCGCAACAACATCTGAGAAAAAGTTTCATCCATCTGCTTTACTACATCATCAAGACTACATTTACGTTTTACAACCGGAACAGGTGCTCCGAAAGGCGAAAGCATAGGCTCTTCCAGGCAATCTTCTTTCAACAGACGCCTTTCTTCAACCCTGTAGGAATTGGCCGGATGTTCTTCTACATAATTATCGTCAATATATTGCGCAATTGATGCAAATAATCTTTCGGACAATACAAAAGACGCCTTGTCAAACATCACCAGATAAACCGTCATTTCATTGTTCAGAAGGAAATCGCCAATTACAGAAATTGCTACTTTCAACGCTCCATCCTTGGGATACCTAAAAGCGCCCGAAGATATCAATGGAAAGGCAATACTCTCAAGCTTATGTTCTTTCGCTAACGCCAGCGAGTTCATATAGCAATCAGCCAGCAACTGCTCCTCGTTATTCTTACCACCGTGCCAAACCGGACCAACCGTGTGTATTACATACTTGGCAGGCAGATTATATCCCTTTGTTATTTTAGCCTCTCCAACCTTACACCCGCCAAGAGTACGGCATTCTGCAAGTAATTCCGGTCCTGCGGCTCGATGTATTGCTCCGTCAACCCCTCCGCCGCCAAGCAAAGACGAATTTGCCGCATTGACAATAGCATCAACGTCAACTTTCGTTATATCGTTCCGGATTATTTCAAGTGGCATTGCTCCACCCTCCTTTTTTTAAATCCGCCCCTTCAACCCAAGCGGCCGTTCCAATTCCAGCATTAAATCCATTATATAATTCGGACAAACAATTATCTATAAAATCTTCCTTATTATTGTGCAAAAACCGCTCTAATAGAATATCCTTTCTCCAATATAAGTAAGTCTTGTGTTTATAGGGATTATTGCCGACTAAACACAAGACTCACTTATATTGAAGTTTTTGTATTGTTTATCAGTGACCGGTTCAAACCATTCTGCGGGGCCGTTCTTTACATTTGAATATTAAGCTGTAACACCCCATAAGCTTATCGAACCAGCGCGAGTATTAATCTCTAAGCAACATGAGCGTCAAACAGCGCAGACTCCCGCCGCCTGCCAGAAGTGCATGAGGATGAAACTCTATGATCTCTATCCCCTTGCTGTATAGCTGCTTTTTTGTCTGTGCCTTTAGGGCAATATCATAATGGAACATAGTTTTAGCATCAAGCGGTATAAACGAACAAGCCCACTGCTGCTGTTCCTCAGGCGATACCGAAATAAGTTCCATTTGTCGCTCAAACATAAACTGCCTGAAATCCGCAATATCCTGTCTGCCGTTTTGAGTAATAAGCTGAGCCTTCAAAAAGGCTGGCATATATACAAGTGCCAAGTTATCATTGACTTTCCCGAACAGCATGTCGGCATGCATATAGCGTCTGGCTTTCACAACATCAACATAAATGATTTCCGGAAATAGCGTCAGCGCATAGGAAATAAACTTTTCCACCGATTCCATGCGATGCCGCTCAGTACAGGCAATAAATGCGGTCCTAGGCGACAATATTAAAAATCCTTCAAATTGATCAGCTTCTGAAAACTCATAACATATGGGCACACCCAGGTTTGTCAGAGCTTCTTTAACAACAATCTCTTCACCAGCTCGCCCGTATCCCATTTTAGACAATACGGCTCCATTCCGGGTAATAACCGAGCTGTCATTTAGATAAGTTAAACTGGCTAATATATTCATTTTATCCTTATTCCTCTGAACAAACTCAGCCAGTTCATACACTTCAATCTGATGTTGCAACAGTAAAGATTTATAGCGCTCATGTTCAGCTGCGTACTGCTCGGCATCAGGCACTTGATCAAACATATAATACCCGGCAGTAACAGCATTTATATCAGTTATAGATACCACAGGCTTATGTATCATGACTGCTCTAAGCCGGCCAGAACTCTCAGCACCAAAAGCAACTAAAGGCAATTTAACTGCCATACAGCCCCCTCCTCCATTTAGTTACTTTAGTTTGTCAAGTTCAGCTCTGGTTAACCCCCAATAATTAACAAAATAATTTAATGGTCTATCTCCACACGCCACCAAGCTATTCTTTCACGATCAAAACCGCTCCTCACTCTAATACTATCTTACCAGTAAAAACATCATCTGCAATAATTCTTAAAACTTTTTCATTTTCGTTAGGATTTAACACTCTAACATATACTTCCGGTGAACCTTTCGGAGGAATTTTCACCGCCCATACCGCCATTGTCCTAACTTTGGTTGCTGTGCTTCCAATTCTGAAGATGCTGTTATCAGGTCCTGCATTCCGGTCATTACTAAACGAGATTAAAGTGTCGAAATCATAAGGTTTTTTCGTTATGCTTAATAGCTGTCCGATACGATCATATCGTTTCTGGCTGCTCTCACCGATCGTACGGTTAAAATCTAACATCCCTTCATACACATAATGATTCGTATGATAGGCGACAGAGTTTTCATGTGATTCAACGTGAAAATTGCCTTCCGGTCCTATTTCAATTGTTGCCACTTTATTTTTATCAGCTAACATCAAAATTTCCGGACCTAAAAATAAGTCAGTTCTAGCTAGTGCCTCATCTACACTACCGCATTCTTTTAATAATTTTACCAACACCCCACCAGTATGCGGCATTGCCCTTCTCTCTTCTGCAGGAATACTCCCCACCGTTGCACTTACTGCAACCAATCCCTTTTTATTTATACCGGCCTTCATTCCTGAGTACTTTCCCTCCGCATAGAGACCAAAATAGCTATACCCTGTTTTAGGAGATACCAATTTTAAAAGTTCGTATTGGTTCGGCATCCAATCACGATTTTTCACTATCATACTGCCCCCGCCATTAACTAAGCTTCCATTTGCCGCCCATAACGTACAAGCCTGGCCGGATACTGGAACAAACAATATAAACAACGTTAAATAAGCTATCCATCGTTTCATGCCTGTCATCCCCCTTTTACATACCATGCCGATTTTTAGCTCTTTCAAATGCGTTGCAGGTAAATATCACTTTGCATATCTACAGAATGTTATATTTTGTCTCAAGCAATAGAGTGCTACATATAAATTAGCGTTCTTTCAAACTTTTCCTCTCTCATCATTATAGCTGGTGCTCTTTACAAAAAACCACCGGATGTTTTTTGAGAACAAACATCCGGTGGTTGAGTCACTTTATTGGGTTAGTAACATCTTAGAGTCATTTTTTTATTGGCATGGACACAGGCTGCCATGGATATGTTAAATATAGCTTTATGGGCAGCAACGGCATGCTTAATTCCCGCGCTACTTGGCTGTAAAGCTCGTCGTGCACACAGGAAAAAAGAATACTTGCATAAGGCGCAATAGCTTTTTCAAGCTGTTTTGTGCCTTCGAGAAACTCTTCGGCTGTAGTCTGCGGCCCATTATTAGAGTTATTCACCATATGGAGCTTTTCCATCTTAATATGAGATACGCCAAGGATTTTTCCCATGGTTTCATCAATGTGCTCAATATCGTAGCTCCATGGGCGAAATGCATTGAGCACATAATAGATCGCCGTATCCTCCCGGTTCAACTCCTGCTGAAAGCCACCGATGGAACGGGCACCAATATAATCACCGCCAACATCCAAAACAGTGAAAATTTCTTGGTCTTTAAGCAAGAGACGCACACCGCCCACAACTGTCGGAGCATCATAAAACTGCTCCTGATAATGGACATGAATGCCTGTCGCAGTCAGGCTTTCCTCCACGTCGCGGGAGCGAAACAGCGGTTTGGTCATATCCATATCAAAAAAATGAACTGGCTTCTCACCTAAAGCGTGGAGCTCGGCGGCAAAATTTAAGGCTATCTCACTTTTGCCGCTGCCCGCCTCACCAATAAATACAAAATTTTTCTGTGTGCCAATCAGTGACTTTAAATCCATCTTTACCTCATTCTTTCAGGTTAAACTATTACCTTGGTGAATGTGTGAGCAGTCTCTTCTCCCCGCAGTACACGTAAGCCGCCTTCGGCCAGAGATTGCATTTCATTTTCTCCGGCATAAATATGCACAGGAGCAAGGAATGATAGCCGTTCTTTAATCATGCCGGTAAACTTTTCGGAGTATGCTATCCCGCCGGTTAGGAGAATGGCCTCTACGTCACCGGACACAATCGGAAATTCGCGGGCGATATTGCGGGAAATATTCATCGCCATAGCTTTATACACCATATCGGCATATTCATCGCCTTCGGCAATCATTTTTTCTACCACGCGGCTGTCGTTGGTACCGAGGTGAGAGGTTAAACCGCCCTGAGACTTAAGTTGTTTAAGGGTAGTTTTTTCGTCCCAGCCCTCTTTGAAAATCTTCCGCACAAACGGCCCCATCGGCAGTGCGCCAGCCCGCTCCGGTGTGAAACTGCCGTCTTCGTCATTAACAATATCGGCAATTCTTCCTTTATAATGGAGGCTGACACTGCAGCCGCCGCCTAAGTGAGCAACAACTACACTGATATCCTTGTAGGACTTGCCGTTTTCCTTGGCATAGCGGATAGCAGTAGCGCGCATGTTCAGGTTATGTCCGTGACCAAGCCGCTCAATGTCCTTCCACCCGGTAATCTTGTTCATCTGCGGCATTTCATCAACTGCCACCGCATCGTAAATGTACGCCGGAATGCCCAGGGGTTTGGCAATCTCGTATGCAATCATCCCCCCCAGATTAGAAGCGTGCTCAAATACCGGCGCATACCTTAGCTGCCAGACCATATCCTCATTAACTTCGTAGGCTCCGGCCTGAATCGGCGGCAGAATGCCACCCCGGCCAACCACGCAGGCAAAAGTACGAATATCGTACCCTTTGTCTGCCAAAGTTTTCAGCACCAAATCCTTACGAAAATCATATTGGTCGCCGACCGAACCATACTTGGAAATCTCCTCAGTCGAATGGGAAATACTTTCCCCAAAAACCTGCTTATCACCCTCATACACCGCAATCTTGGTGGAGGTCGAGCCTGGATTAATAATTAATAGTTTTTCCATAACCATTTCACTTTCTGGCAGCTGCGCCGATGCTCAGGCCCTTTTCAAAGGCTTGACGGTTAAGCGGCAGCAGTTTAGGCTTGCTGCCCAGTTTATGTTCAATAGTATCCCAGATTATCTCTGGCTTAATAATTCCAGTGTAACCTACATAAACGCCCAGCATAACGATGTTTAATACCTTGGCATTGCCCATTTCCAGTGCAAGCTCGGTGACAGGTGCTTCCACGACAGTCACATCGTCACGAGCAATGTCTTTGGATACAATGGAGCTGTTAATAAACAGTGTTCCACCCGGCTTTAAAGTCTTCAAAAATTTGTCCATCGACGGCTGGTTCATAACCATCAGGTCGTCCATTTTATCCGCTACAGGAGCACCAATAGTCTCGTCGGAGATGACCACGAAGCAGTTAGCAGTACCGCCGCGCTGTTCGGCGCCGTATGACGGGAAAAAGGTGACGTTCAGGTCAGTGGAATCACAAGTTGCCTGGCTCAGGAACTTGCCCAAGGTCATAACGCCCTGCCCGCCGAAGCCAGCAACACATAAATTTCTTTCCATGCTCTTTCGCCTCCTTAACCGTTATCCCGAATCACGCCAAGCGGATATTCGGTCAACATTTTTTCGTTGAGAAACTCCAGGCTCTTCAGAGGATCAAGTCCCCAGTTAGTCGGGCAGTTAGTGACAACTTCCACCATGCTGAAGCCCTTACCGTCTAACTGATTCTGGAAGGCCTTCTTAATAGCCTTGCGAGTCTTTAAAGTATTCTGCGGCGTGTTGCAGCTGGTTCGTTCCAGATAGCAGGGAGCGGTCAGCTGGTTGAGAATTTCGCACATATGCATCGGATAGCCGTGCTCTTCGGCAATACGTCCTTTAGGAGCAGTAGACGCCTTCATGCCTAACAGGGTGGTCGGAGCCAGCTGGCCGCCGGTCATGCCGTAGATACCGTTGTTGATAAAGATGACGCTGATATTTTCGCCACGGTTAGCAGCGGAAACACTTTCAGCAAGGCCGATTGAAGCAAAGTCACCGTCGCCTTGATAGGTGTAAACCAGGCTGTCAGGATTAGACCGTTTTATACCAGTAGCTACCGCGCAGGCCCGGCCGTGCGGTGAGGTGATGTTGTCATAGCTCATGTATTCCATTTTAAGACCACAGCAGCCGATACCCAGCACAGCAACTGTTTTGTCAATTATATTCATTTCTTCAAGCACTTCGCCAATCAGTTTAATAACTGTCGAATGCATACAGCCGGGGCAAAAGCCACTGACCACGTCAGGACGAATACCCTTGGTTCTTGCGTAAATCTTCTCCATTTAATTCGCCCTCCTTAAATCAGCTTGGCCACGGCGTCCATGACCTGCTCTTTTTTCATAAGATTGCCGCCGGAACACAGGCAGGTCTCAATTGGGCAGCGCCCTTTGACCGCCAAAGATACGTCCTCCAGCATCTGGGCGGGAATACTCATTTCCACATCCAGAATAGCCTTGACCTGATTATAATTCAAGTTCTCAATAGCCTTATACGGGAAAGGATAAACGGTAATCGGACGGATTAAACCAACCTTCTTGCCGTCGGCGCGGTACTTGTCGACAACAGTCTTGGCAATCCGGGCGGAAATACCGTAAGCCACCATAACCAGCTCAGCGTCCTCTACCTGATAATGCTCGACCTGTACGTCGTTTTTCTGCCAATTTTCATACATAACAGCAGCTTCTTCGTTGCCCTGCTGCATAATAGCAGTTGACCAGTTGCCCGGCTGAATCCAGCCACGGTTTGCATAATCCACTTTATGGCCGATAGCCGCCCACTTTTTAGAATTCTTGATGGCGGCAACTTCCTCATCACTCTTCATTTCCGGCAAAACAACCGGCTCCATCATCGTGCCGATAACACCGTCACAGAGGATAAGAACAGGGTTGCGGTCCCGGTCAGCGTAATCGAAAGCCGCAAAGGTCATATCAACTGCTTCCTGCACCGTGGAAGGAGCAAGCACCATCATTTTGAAGCCGCCGTTGCCACTGGCCTTTGTCGCCTGCATATAATCCATTTGAGCAGGCTGGATAGAACCTACACCAGGGCCGCCGCGCGATATGTTGGCGTAAACCATAGGAATCCTTGCAGCTGCACAATAGCTGATACCTTCGCTCTTCAGACTGATACCAGGGCTGGAGCTTGAAGTCATAGAACGGGTACCAGCAGACGCCGCGCCGTAGACCATGCTGATTGACGCAACCTCGCTTTCGCCTTGAATAAATACGCCGCCCACCTCAGGCAAACGACGGGAAAAATACTCAGGAATCTCGTTTTGCGGAGTAATCGGATAGCCTGCGAAAAAGCGGCATCCGGCTCTTACAGCTGCCTCGGCAATAGCCTCGCAGCCCTTCATAAAAACACGTTTCACTTTCGTAAACCTCCTTATTTATAAACTTCAATAGCCGCATCAGGACAAATTACGCCGCACATTTTGCAGCCGATACAAGCCTCTGGCTTGGCGACTTTAGCATACTCATAACCCTTGCTGTTAACCTTGTCACCGATGGCAAGCACCTGTTTGGGACAAAACTTGACACAATAGCCACAGCTCTTGCAGCTCTCGCTGCGGATTTCCACTTTTGGCATGTTAGTTTCCTCGCTTTCTTGTAATTCAACTGCCGCTTACCGCGCTGGCAAACACGATGGATAGGCACTTTTCCTACGAGCCGCTGCAACAGCTACAATCACATGTTTTATACTGCTTTGAGACTTGACTTTCGCAATAAATTCGTCAAAGTTTTTGATTGCCATACTATTGCGGCTCTTTTTTATATTTTATATGTTGCAAGATCTAGTCTAGCACGTTTGGCTGTTAGAAACAAGATGTATATAAAGATTTAGAATATTTTTTAAAATAAGGCGAAAGTGCTTGCAGGTACTTGCTTTTCCAGGAAAAACCTGATAAGATAAGTATCTCATATCTTGCAAGAAAAAAGAAATTGGTGAAGAAATTTATGGCTATAATCAAAAAAACATCCCTGGTTGATCAGGTGTATGAAAGGCTCAGAAAAGATATTATTTCCCTTCAGCTTCCGCTGGGAAGCAAGCTTAATGTCAACGAGCTGCAAACCAAGCTTGGCGTGAGCTGCACGCCCATTCGCGAGGCGGTAAACCGCCTGCAACTGGAGGGTCTGGTAGAATATGAGGTCAATGTGGGAGCGCATGTGCTTACCCTGAACGAACACGACGTAGAAGAAATTCAACTGTTGGCAATGACCCTTCATAAGGCGGCTATCTGTTTGGCTATGAAGGATGGAGACAAGTCGAAAATCGCGGCTGATTTTAAAAAGCATCTGAAAGAGTACCAAGCGGCGAAAAGCATTCAAAGTGAGGTAACCGCAATCAACATGATGGTTGGCACCTTTTACAAAAACTGTGGCAACAAACGCTTGGACAAAAGCATGATTTCCATTCAAGGGCAGCAGCTTTTACTGCGCTATGCCTATGCCAACTGCAGGGAAACCCGTGGCGCCGATGCGGCCAACTTTGCCCAGATACTGCTGGGCATACAGGCTGGGAACGTTCAGACGGTTTGCCAGGCACTGGAGGAACATGCGGAGCAGATGACTTGGGAACTAAAAAAATTATTTAATTCCCAAAACTAGTGAGAATCTTTCTAATGCTGCGAAACAGTACAAACCATATCTAAGCAAGCCTCAAAAAGAAGCATAAGCTGGCCTAAATTGGCACGCTTATGCTTCTTTTTACCCATAAAGCTCAATTGCTTTTTGTCTTGCAATATCATTTAGTGAATCAGTATTATGTACTTCTATTGAAATTTCTCTGCTAATAATTTCAAGACATGAATCATGGAAATAAAAGATATAATGCTTACCATCCATGAAGCGTGTTTTATCATGATATTGATGAACACTATTGCCTTTTTCTAATTCAGCAAGCCAATCAGAGTTTTCCACCTCGTAAATTCTATATGGTAATAGTCCTAACCTATGATATCTATGGCCAGCTATCACCTCATCATTCGGCCAACCATATTTCACCTGAGTATAATGACTAAATTGAACACAAGCGACTCCCCTATCATCATTATTATCCCTAACATAAACAGAAGTGCCATCCCAGGTTGGAACAGGGCTATATAAATTAAATATAAGGATAACTTTGTGTTCATCAGATAAAATCACAGGACATGGAGCGCCACTATCTATTTTTATACCTAAATCAAGTTCTTTTAAAATTTGATTTCTATTGGGAAACAATTCCATATTGCCTCCTCTTATGGAAATTGACCTATATACGCGGCCTCAATGCCTCAGCCGTAAGATGTGCTTCATAAGTTAATACCCCACTCAATATCATCAAAACAAGATAGGCAACACCTATTTTTAGGCGAAAAACAGTATCGATATCATAATACTCATCATTCCGCTGTTTCCAAAACCCCCATGCACGATGAACGGCGGCAAACAAAACCAAAATTAAGATCGGACTAAAACTAAACCAGATGAGAACCCCAATCAGTGGAATACCTATAAACCAACTATAAGGAGAAACCGCCCCGGCAATTCGCCCACCATCAAGTGGCGATGCCGGAATCAGATTAAAAATTGTAAGAAAATATCCCGTAAAAGCTAAAGAAAAAAGCAGCGGAGAATGTAGTACATAGGCAGCTAGATGAACACCAACTGCCGCGAGCAACCCGAAAAGCGGACCGCCGTAAGCAATTATACTTTCCGTTGCCACATCTTTAGGCGATTCCTTGATGCCAATCAAAGCCCCTATGAAAGGAATAAAAACTGGAGCAGTTACCGGGATACCCTGTTGTTTGGCAGCAACTATATGTCCAAATTCGTGAACCGCAATCAGCAACACAAAACCAACAGCCCACCATATACCATAAATCCAGGCATATACAACAATCGTGGCTATCATAGATAATGTAGTAGCCCCGAACTTACTAAACTTGAAGATCAATAGTAATCCCTGAATAAAACTTAAAACACTCTTCCACTTCGCTAAAGCAACCAAGGCAGCAAATGCCCCGCCCAATCCCATTCTCTTATACCAGGGCTGTCGTTGTGGTGTTTGGGGATTATCCATATTCTCATTTATTTCGTTTTCTCTATTCAAAAACAACACCTCAATCCACCTATGCTACATTATACAAGCAGGGCACCATATTAGTCAAAACCATCAGTTGCACCCATGGCAATCCTATCTACATGAGCCACCTTCAATAGCTTATCCTTCAACTACATTAATCTGAATTCTGCTTACGAAACAGAGGGACAGGTACAATTTCTAAACTATTGCACCTGTCCCTCTGTTTCTGTTATAGCTAATTCTAAGTAAAAGGCCTGCCCTTACATTTTTACTTAACTGCAGTAAGTACTTTGTCCATTAACTCCTTGCCAACAACAGGTGCCCACTCATCATAAACCGGTTTGCAAACTTCACGAAAAGGTGTAACATCTGGACGGCTGATTTTTACTCCTCTTGCCTCCAAGTCGGCCAGCAGTTTGCCTTCTGCTTCTTGGTTAAGACGACGAGTTTCCTTGGCAAATTTCACAGCACCCTCTTTCAAGATTTTCTGGACATCAGGCGGTAGTTTCTGCCAAGTCTGTTCATTGATCACCAAGGGATTACTCTCATACTTATGATTAGTAATTGATATATATTTTTGAACCTCGTAGAGTTTTGCTGCATGAATATTAGCGATAGGGTTTTCCTGGCCATCAAAACTTCCCTGAGCTAAAGCAAGATATACTTCGCCCCATGCCAGCGGCGCAGGATTAGCACCTAGAGCCTTCAATATACTGATAGTCATCTTGCTCTCTGGCGTCCGTAGTTTAAGCCCTTGAAGATCTTCTGGCTTTTCAACCGGCTGTTTGCTATTGGATATTTGTCGTAGGCCGTTATCCCAGTAAGCCAAAGAACGCAAACCGTTTTTTGGTAGATCCTGCACTAGTTCCTCACCGATAGGGCCATCCAACACAACGCCAACTTTATCCATAGAGCTAAATAAAAAAGGTAATTCTACAACATTAATCTGGGGAGCATAGTTTGCCACTAGGCCCGGTAAGGCCAGCGTCATATCCAAGCTTCCTTCACTTACCATCTCTAGCAGTTGTTTATCCGATCCCAGAATTGAAGTAGGATATATCTCTATCTTAACCCTGCCATTAGACTGTTCTGCCACCCATTGCGCAAATTGCAATGATACTAAGTGCCGCGTAGTTTCAGTGTTTGCTGCATGTCCAAGCCGCAGTATTATTTCTTCATTGCCACCATAGGAGTTAACTGTTTTCTTATCACCGCCTAGCCACCAGGCAGCGACTAATGCAATAACCATAACTGCGATTAAAGGCTTTATCCAAGCATTCTTCATTGTTTATTCCTCCGCATAAATTATGTATGCAAACGTAGTCCGATCCATAAAGAACAACATCTTCATACTAAAGATTACTGCTATAACTGAAACTTGTTTACCTCATTTTTTAACTTCTCAGCCATAGCTGACATGTCTTGACTGGCGGCGGCGATTTGCTGCATAGAGGCGGATTGTTCCTCAGTAACTGCAGAAATCCCCTCTGCCCCGGCTGTTGTTTCTACCGCAATGGTTTTAATATTGCCTACAGAATCTACTACCGAATCACTTGATGCGGACAACTGCTGTGTTGCTGCACTAATATTTATAATCTGGCTATTAAGGTTTTGAACCAGTTCAATAATATTTTGGAACTGCTGACCGCTGTTAGTAATGGTTTGCGTTCCCCGTTTTACTTCCACAGAACCAGCATCCATAGCCTCAACGGCAGTTGAAGTTTCTTGTTGAATATAGCCTATAATCTGGGCAATTTTTTGTGCCGCTAACTGTGATTGCTCAGCTAATTTTCTGACCTCATCTGCCACTACAGCAAACCCTCGGCCAGCCTCGCCGGCACGGGCTGCTTCAATAGCTGCATTGAGTGCTAATAAATTAGTCTGTCCGGCAATATTTCTAATAACATCGACAATCTCGCCAATTTCCCGTGAACTTTCCCCCAGTCGGCCTACAACAGCTGCCGACTGGCTGACAGCATTATTAATTGTTTCCATTTGCCCAACAGCTGCCGCTACCGACTTACCTCCTTCTGTAGCAACACCTGCAGTCTCGCTGGATCTAGCCGATACTTCACTGGCGCTCTGGGCGATATGCGAAATGGCATCCGCCATTTCCCGGCTTATAGAAACAGCTTTTTCAATTGCAGTTAGCTGGGTTGATGCTCCATTTGCAACTTCTGTAACCGTCTGAGCTACACTGCCAGCCGCTTCCGCTGATTGTTCAGCGCTTATTCTAAGTTCCTCACTAGAAGAAGAAACTTGTTCTGCTGCGGTACTCACTTGACTGACCATTGACTTTAGGCTAGCAATCATCATCGAAAAAGCCTGCACTAAATCAGAAATTTCATCGTTTCCAGTATAATGAGGCATTTGCCGGCGTAAATCGCCTTCCGACACAAGCCTGGCTTCTTGTGCCACCGCTTCCAGTGGCCTGGATATACGACGGGCTAACCATATTCCAGCGCTTAAAGCAGCAATAAATATCACGATACTAATAAACAGAACGATTTGTTGCGAGCGATTCGCTTTAGCCTTGTTATCCGCTATCTTTTTATCCATACTTTTAGCGATAGAATCTTGAAAGGACTTCAGTACAATATCAATGCTAACAGTCCGTTCTTCAGTGGCAGCAATAAATTTTACCGTTTGTTCGTTGCCAAGCTTATTTCGTGCATTGATGGTGGTATCTTGTTGCTTGTTGAATTCATTGATTACCACGCGTAGTAAGCGACTGCCTTTTTTCATATCTTCAGTAAATAACATCTGATCCAGTTGTCCATAAATAACTTCAACTCGTTTGCGTGACGCCTCAAACGGTTGTAAGTACTTGGGATCACCAGTAAGGGCGTAACCCCTGACCTGAGCATTCTGCAACCATAATTCTGTACTAATATCTTTTATATAATTGATAACCGGTGCAGTAGAAGTCACTTCATCATATCCCTGCTGCATTCTTAGAAACTGGGTATAATTAAAAACATTTACAATGGAAAATACCACTACAATAACTATTGCAGCCAATAAAATCTGTTTGCCGATACTAAAGCGCCTACTACTCATAACAACATCCTCCCATGGTAAACGTTTTCTTATATTAGAAATATCTAGCCACCACTTTTTTCGACACCAGTTGACATTTTCCTCTATTTTTTTCGTTACGGAAATCTACGACCCTGCTCCGTACTCCACATGGCTCATCTACAAAAACATATCTAATCAAGCCTCAAAAAATAGAAGCATAAGCTGGCCACAATTGGCAACTTATGCTTCTATTTACCCATAGCCCATCTATTCTTAGTTAAGTTCATTATAAAACATTTGCAACAAGCAATTCTTAGTTTGTTAAATATTTAACAAACTAATCTTTTTCAGCAGGTTTACCTTTGCATTTGTCGAATAATCTCCATCGTTGTCATTTAATGCATTATTGTGCAGAATAAGTAAAAAACGATCAAAGGAGAGACGGAAAAATGAAGAAGAAGCTAATCGTAATTTTACTTTTATTAGGATGTATTCCACTTATCCTTGCGTCTTTCTACTTTTACAATCAGATGTATGATGAAGTAATAGCCGAAAATCAACGGGTAATCCTAAACGCTCTCGAGACGGTACAACTAGAAGTTCAGCACTACCTTGATAGCCATATGGCAATAATTAAGGCACTGTCCCTTAGCCCCAGTATGATCAGTCTCGATGCTGACAATGGTCGGCCCATCCTGGTCAAGGCAGCTAAACTCTATCCCGACCTGTCAGTGGTGGTGGACGACCCTACCGGTAAACAGAGATTCCGGGGAGATAATCAGTCCTTGGCCAACAGTGGATCACGGCAATTTTTCAAAGACGCTATCAGCGGCAAGGACGCCATATCCGATGTATTAATTAGTAATACGAACAACCAGGCGATAACTGTATTGGCACACCTCTGAAAGATGGCGAAACCATAACAGGTATTATTCAGGGGGCCGTGAAATTAGCAGTATTGGATGAGTTTCTCAAAAGCAAGGCGCAAGACAATCGTCAGGTATATATCGTAGACAAAACAGGCAAGATGTTAGCCCATTCAGATCCTAAAATAGGAGCCGACCGCAAGGATCTTAGCAAAGTTCCTTTTGTCCAAGCCGGCCTTAGTGGTAGTAAAAGCGGCTCTGCGGTAGTAGAAAGTGACACAGGTGAGGTTTATGTCCAGTACATACGCGATGAGCAGACTGGCTGGCTAATTTGTAGTGAAACATCAAAAGATGTTTTGATGGCACCGATTAAGGCCTTGCAATTAAAATTCGGCTTTGCATTGGCTGCTTTAATAGTTATAATTCTTATCTTCGGATATTACTTGGCTAACCGGATTGTAAACCCGATCCGGGAGATTGCAGAGAATGCAAAGCAAGTTGCTCAAGGCAATCTTCGAAATTTAGACTGGCACTACAAAAGCTATGACGAAATCAGCGAATTGGTTGCATCATTTACAACGATGGTAGGTAACCTAAGAGAGCTTGTAAATAATATTTCCCAATGCTCTGAGCAGTTAACGTCATCCTCAGAACAACTAACAGCCACCACGCACCAATCGGCTGAGGCCACTAACCAGGTAGCACAGCTTATCAGCCAAGTTGCATCCGGTGCGGACAAGCAGGTTGGTGTAGTAGCATCGGTGACGGCGGTGACGGAACAATTATATGCCGGAGTACAAATTGTGGCGACCAACGCGAACGAGGCAACCAGCATGTCTAACAAGACTGCGGATACGGCAAAAGGCGGAACAACGTCCATAGAAGCGGCTGTACTGAAGATGGTAGAGCTTGAAAAAAACGTTAATTATTCTGCTGCTGTTGTCACCAAGCTCGGAGAACGTTCAAAAGAGATCGGTCAGATTATTGATACTATAGCCAATATAGCCGGACAAACTAATTTGCTTGCGCTCAATGCTGCGATTGAAGCAGCGCGAGCTGGAGAACAAGGCCGAGGGTTCGCCGTGGTTGCTGAAGAAGTGCGCAAACTGGCTGAACAATCTGAAGAAGCAGCCAAACAAATTGCGACTCTCATCCACGAAATTCAAAGCGAAACAGATATGGCTGTGCAGGCAATGAATTCCGGCACCAAGGAGGCAAAACAAGGTGAAGAAGTGGTAGCGACTGCTGGACGTAGCTTCCATGAGATTACATCCCTAATAGACACTGTCCTGCGGCAAACCCGGGAAATATCTGCTTCGGTTGATAATATAGCTGCAGGGAGCACTAGCATTGTCACTTCGGTACGTGATATCGAAGCAGTAAGCAAAGAAACGGCCGCTCATACCCAGTCGGTGTCAGCAGCAACCGAGGAGCAATCCGCATCGCTAGAGGAAATTGCAGCCTCGAGCCAAGAGCTGGCTAGAATGGCCCAGGAGTTAACAGTAGCAGTCGGCAAGTTTAAAGTTTGAGAAGTTACCAAAGACTAAGTTAGACCTTTAGCCCAGCACAAAAGGAGCTCCCCAAAACAACGGGAAGCTCCTTCTTTTATTTATTAGTCTCATTTAAATTATACTAATCCTGAATTCCCAGTATTTTAGGAAGCTCGTCGAAGCCCTTCTGAAGCTCTTCATCAGTAGGAATGTAGTCGCTCATTGTCCCTTCGTGGAATGAATTGTATGCTGTCATATCAAAATATCCTGTTCCGGTTAAGCCAAAAAGAATGGTTTTTTCTTCCCCCGTCTCCTTACACTTCAACGCTTCGTCAATAGCAGTACGAATAGCATGAGCAGATTCAGGAGCAGGCAGAATGCTTTCGTACTTTGCAAAGAAAGTAGCCGCTTCGAATACCTTTGACTGCTCTACTGATACCGCGTCCATGTATCCATCGTGATACAGCTTGGAAAGGACTGGTGACATTCCGTGGTATCTCAGTCCACCTGCATGGATTGGTGATGGAGTGAAGGTGCAGCCAAGCGTGTACATTTTTGCCATAGGTGTAATTTTTCCTGTGTCACAGTAATCATATACATACTTTCCTCTTGTCAGAGATGGACAAGAGGCCGGCTCTACTGCTATTAAGCGCGGATTCGCCTTACCTGTAAGCTTATCCCTCATAAACGGTGCAATCAGGCCCCCAAGATTGGAACCGCCACCCGCGCAACCGATTACTACGTCTGGATATTCTCCAAGCATTTCCATAGCTTTCTGACTCTCTAATCCAATAATTGACTGGTGAAGAAGTACCTGATTCAATACAGAGCCTAACACATATTTGTATCCCTCTGTAGTAACAGCCTTTTCTACAGCTTCAGAAATTGCACATCCAAGACTTCCTGAAGTATTCGGATTCGTTGCTAAAATCTTTCTTCCGGCTTCTGTAGTATTGCTTGGACTGGCAATTACAGCTGCGCCAAAGGTTTCCATTATTGATTTACGGAAAGGCTTCTGTTCATAGGATGCCTTTACCATATATACAGTGAGCGGAATTCCGAAATAACAGCAAGCCTCTGCAAGAGCTGTTCCCCACTGACCTGCTCCGGTTTCTGTTGTAAGTCCCGTTAATCCCTGCTCCTTAGCGTAATAAGCCTGCGCAATAGCGGAGTTCAGTTTATGACTCCCAGATGTGTTATTTCCTTCAAATTTGTAATAAATCTTCGCAGGAGTTTCCAGAGCTTTTTCCAGATTGTATGCACGACACAATGGTGAAGGCCGATAATTTTTGTACATTTCCAGAATTTCTTCAGGTATGTCAATATACCTAGTTGTATCATCCAGTTCTTGATGAGCCAGTTTTTCGCAAAATACAGGATATAAGTCTTCTAGTACTGCTGGTTTTCCTGTTGCCGGGTTTAGCATAGGATCAGGCTTATCCTTCATATCTGCACGCAAATTATACCATTGTGTTGGCATCTGATCCTCAGTTAAATATAATCGGTGTGGAATTTTCTTTGTCATGATAAGTTCTCCCTTCATTCATCTAAATTTGGATAAATAAAAAGACTTTTGTCTCAAATTCACTGAGACAAAAGTCTACACTTCTGTGGTACCACTCAAATTGATGCGAAAACGCATCCACTTTTTCTGCATACACTATGATATGCACTTCCTTGGTAACGGGTGAAGTTCCCGTCAGGTACTACTAGGCAACTCTACATATAGCTGCTTTTCGCCTGCCCTCTTAAGTCCATTCAGCTAAGGCTTTCCTGCTACGGTTTCACCACCCGCAACTCTCTGTAAGTGACTAGCACAAAACCTACTCTTCTTAATCATTGGTTTCAATATATACCTTATTAAATACAATATACGCTCCCCCCAAAATTTTGTCAATCATTTCTTATCTCTTCAAAAAATACAACAATCCCTCGCGACATCCCAGTCACTCACTCGAATTAACGGATAGTTAAATAGGTTTCTCCAAAAGCTCTTCTGTATTAGGCGATTGGGTGACCCTAGAGCGGCAATAATCGCGGAAATCATTTACAGATGTAAAAAACTTTCTCATCATAATTACTCCATGATAAGGATTCTTTACGACAAAACTACCATTTCGGCCCTCCCTTTTAATGCTGCCAATAAGCATGAAGAATAAAACGACCAGTGAAAGGTGCAACATAGCATATAGACCATATTTCCTCCACAGATGGCTTAAATCAATTGATAGTCCGAAAAACTGCATCATAAAATCATAAAGAATGGCTGATTGTGGATTGCAGTCACGCCTTGCAGTTATAGGGTACTTTCCTTGTTGGACCTGTCTAATATACTCTGGAATATCAAACAGATTGGCATAAACAGTGCCATTTAGATATCCGAAAGCTCCGCTACCTATCCCAGCATATTCCTCATAATTGACTACGTATTCATCAATAAGAAACTCATCTCTAGCAAAGCACCAGGCTGTACTGGCCCGATATTCACTTTTTAGCGTTGTTGTAATGATTTCGTAATATCTCCTGCCACGCTCATCCTTGATAGTACCCAATTTTCTTTCTATATCCTTACGAGTAGTTGTCGACACCATCAGGGGATAAAAAGTAACCTGGTCTACCTTTAAATCGAGAATAATATCGAGGTCTCTTTGCAGCATTTTCTCCGTCTGAGTGGGAAAATTAAATATCATGTCAACATTGAGGGTTTTAAAAAGTCCTTGTATCTCTTTGATTTTATTAATGATTTGCTCACCACTACCATATTTGTGATAGCGATCCGTAGCTTTTAAAATATCATCATCGAAAGACTGAACTCCTACGGATAGACGCCCCACTCCTGCCTCTTTTAGAATTATCATTTTTTCCATATCCAGATGATTGGGATTGGTTTCTACAGAAATTTCAGTGATAGAAAAACATTTTTTGATTAATTCAATTGTTGCTACAAGTTCATCAATTAAAACAGTCGGCGTCCCTCCTCCTATGTACAAAGCCCCGAAGTTGTAACCTTCCTCCTTATACAGAAGAATTTCCTTTCTCAAAGCGGCAAAATAAGCTCTGGTCAGGTTTTCCCGAAACGTCACCCGATGAAAGGAACAATAGGTGCACATTTCTTCACAAAATGGTATATGTATATACAGCATTAAAGGAGATTGTGAATTCTTTCTTTGCGGAAGATTACATAGCGCATTAGGCTCAAAATATAGATAATTCTTAATTTTCTTACTCACAACATAACCAACTAATCTTTCAATTAGCATTCTGAACAACTCCCTCGACTTAAAATGGTTGGAACTAAGAGTAATTACAACAGACAACTATGCAGCAACTGAAATAACTATTAATAAAATAATATATGCAGGAAACATTTCTAGCAAAACAACAATTCGTAAGGACACTAGTCGTAAGCGTCAACTATTACTACAGCAAAGAACCCAAAAGAACAAAGGAAAGAAAAAAGACAACCAGCACTTGTATAAATAGCGGATTGTCTTTTTGAGCTTCTTTATTGCCTGCCAATGCAATTAATACATTACAGGACATCTTTAATAAAAGTCCTGCCTTTTTAATAAAGCATCACTCTTCAAATATAAAAAACCCACACCTCAGCGTTTTAGACTACTCACTTAACTTTATTTAACATCCTTTTCAAAACTTCCTTCTTAATCGCTCAATATGCAGATACCATACCACTGGACTAAGAAAAAGTTTTGAAGATTATCCAACAAGCGCTAATGCCATAAAATTATTCATCATATGCATCATAATACACGGCCATAAAGAACCAGACTTTCGAAACAACCAGCCCTGAAAGAGTGAAAAACCAAAAATAAACGCGATAAGCTGCGACCAAGCAGCCGCATTATGCGCAATCTTATCGGCATTCACATACCAAATAGGAAAATGGATACTCACGAACAACAAGCTCACTACCAAATTCGCTTTCCAAAAGGAAAACCGCTCCCTTATTTTTTGCAAGAAATATCCCCGAAATAATATCTCCTCAACAACTCCGGCGATAAATACAGTATTCACCCACTGCATAAACGTAAGCCATGGAGAAAACACCATATTGGCATAAAACAGCGCATGCATAAGGATATTATAGCCTGCAATAAAGCTAACACCCAGGACACTCCATAGCATGGCCGCTCGCTTGCCGGAATCCAGCTTCAAATAAACAAATACCGGGTATTGCCCAGCCCTCAATATAGCAATGACCGGCAATAGCCAGACCGCTATTTTCCAGATCGGACCAAACACATCACTAAAAATAACTCCCTTCATTCTTAAAAAGGGAAAAAGAACAACTTCTGAAAGCGCCCAAACCATGTAAAAGAAAACAATATGCTTTAAGAGACTGTATCGGTTACTTGTTTCTACAAATTTCAATTCCGCTTCCTCCCTGGTCTTTATTGCCACACCGGATATATTATAGCACTAAATCCCTTATACTCTCGCGCCCTTGATATCAAACAAAAAAGAAGGTCTCAATCCCTACAAATTACAGGGATTGAGACCTTTCGCAATAACCAGTTAACCGGTTCTGCGTATCTGGTATAACGACCAAATATTTATCAGAACGAATACTTCATCGAAACACCTGCCGCTCCATACACCAAATCACCATTCTTATTCCCTCCGCCTGGCAGTACGTCGATATTAAATCCTATCGGAGACCCATTGCCAGTAGCAAAATGCAAGGCTCCAATTATTGGCTTGACCGGATTAATTGAATTGTATCCTCCGCTTAAATCAAAACCAAGGACAATGCCTGTATGCAGCCCTACTACACGAAACGGCGTATATATAACGCCTACATAAGCGGTATCTTTTCTAAGGGAGTTGTTAAATACTCCGGCTGTTACGGCAACATCTTTCCGTAATATGTACTCCAATCCCACCCCATGATTGTGTTCATTCAAATCAGAACTTGAACTAGGAAAATGCCTTGTAAACACAGGTACAGAAACCGCCATGGAATTCTCCGCAGCTTGAACGACGCCACCTGCTAAACAAACGAATATTACAAGCAGCCACAAAACCCGCATAGTACACCGCCTTAACTTATAGCCTATCCAAGTCTCATTCTAGCATCTCTTCAGTCGCCAGCCTACTGGAATATAGCGCCAGATTGCAAACACAAAACAAGGGTACAGAGTTACTGCACACCATCGCGGCGTATCACTAACTCTGAACTAGATAAAACGGCATAAAATTTCAAGTAAGTAAAGCCAGAATCCAACTAGGTTCTACTCATAGTGTTTACCCATATATAAAATCTGCGCACATCTTTTCCATGGGTTACTTTCGATTTTGTTTAGACTGTTCTTAGAGTCTTCTGCCCACGCAATTGCACTTTCTAGAAAACCTTCGATAGTACCATTTTCCCATCCATTAGCACCTGGCCCATACGGCGGTGATGGATTAACTTTTTCCTTTTGCACTTCTTCTACTCTATCCTTCATTAAAGCATGTAAAAACACTAAAAAAGATTGTTCATCATAAACTTTGTCCACCAATCCAGATATTTTCATAGATCCTCCTATATACTACCTCACACCATTAACTAAATCATTAGTCATACATCTCCGCAGGCAATTCAACATGCGCCGATACAGAAGATATCAAGAGCTCAATTAGTTCACTATCCATATACTGATAGTCATCGGGAATATTTAGACATACAATTTTCTTGTTGGTAAGAATGTCTCTGAAATGTTCTTGCAACCTTCTTACATGTTTCTTTTCCATTGCAAAAATTAAATCTGCCCAACCGATGTGTCCGCTTGTTACTTTTACCCGAGCTTTATCTTCTGTCCCTGCCGACCTTACATCATAGCCGTTAACACCATGAAATATTTTTTCTGCTGTTAAGCTTCTCCATCTATTTCTACTACAAATAAATAATAATTTAATTGTTTTCATCCTCCATAATGTATTGTTCCCGCCGAACACTTAGGCCTAACTTAGTCTGAGTCTTACAGGCTGTTAACGAAATGCTTTCTACTCACTGTTTTCTTCTGTAAAAAAGTTGCTTAAGTCAACTTCCCCTATCGTCCCTGACATAAGCATAGTACCAGGATTCTTCTGAATCAACTGCATAATATATCCCTTAATTTGTGCAGCCACATTATGTACTTGCTCCCATGAAACATGATATTCAAAATTCTCCAATAGACTTTTTTCTAAGGGGTGATATTTATTTCGCAATATCCAATCTTTATCCGTACATTCTACATCAACATAATATCCGCCACAGCCAAAGCAACCGCAACCGCATGTAAAAAGTGGATAACGACCACTTTTTACTATGGCTTGAAAAAATACAGCCACATCCAGAATATCCTGCATTTTTCTTTCTCCGAAATATACATCAACAAAAACACTGATGCCTCCTGCCGGAGACTCTTCGTGAGTAATATTCACTGTCATTTGTATACATTCCATCTTTTTGCCCCCAGAACTCAACTCACTATTATTTTATATTATACTAAAAACATATCTAACAAGCCTCAAAAAAGAAGCATAAGCTTGCTGAGCAAGCTTATGCTTCTTTTCCCAATCCTAACCCATCTATTATCATTTAGCTTCATTTATAATAGCCTAAACTCAACCATTGTTACTATGTCTATACTTTATTGTCATCCATGATTGGTTGGTAAATATCTAATTCACAATAATTATCTTGTGCCAGATTGGAATCTATATATTCAAAACGAAACTTGTCAGCAAATCTAAATCCTGATTGATAAATCCATTTGGAATACATATGAACTAACAACCTACCAACCTGACGACCATTTATTTCATCCGGGCGAAAAAAACCGACAAAACGAAAAACGACATATTTGTGCGCAGGAATTAAAACTCCCTTCATTCCTTCAGGAATATGTTCCAAATCATGTACCTGGATAGAAGGCATGTAAAAAATATATCCGTTATCGCTATCGCTCCAGTCCGTATAGCCAAAATACACATGCGAATTAGTAGGATTAACTATTTCTTGTCGATGATTATAGAAAAAATCCCTTCCATAAAAGTTAGCTACTTTATCTCCCGATTTACTCATGATCTTATGCGTAATTCCCACTAAACAAAACTTCTGTCTGAAAACAAATGAAGGCTTGTAAATAATTGAATTATCCATTGACATAATATCATTTATATTAAGCTTTTCTTTAATTACAAGCGACATTTCCTCGGATCGTACTTTCAGAGGCGTATAGCCAAACCGCTTACGAAATGCTCTGATATAAGACTGTTCATAATCAAACCCATATTCCAGAGCAATATCTATTATTCTCATATTGGTATTGGTAAGCTCATCGATACTGGAAGAAAGCTTTCGTGTTTGAACATATTCCATCAGAGATTCTCCAGTCAACGATTTGAACACCCGATGCAAATAATATTTTGATAGTCCGCTATGAGCCGCAATGCCATCCAGAGTAATCTTCTTATATAGGTTAGCTTCAATATAAGATATGCAGTCTGATATAGTTTCTTTCAGGTCAATCATTTTTCACCCCCATGGGCACAGCTATCTGGCTTTTATCTACAATTATAGCCTGATAATCTTACGATATGTCCGATTATTGAAAGTGCTTTAAAATTAGCACTGCATTATGACCGCCGAAGCCAAAGGAATTCGTCATCGCATGTGCAATTTCGGCTTTTATCCCCTTATTAGGGACATAATTCAAGTCGCATTCCTGATCTGGGCTAGCATAATTAATCGTAGGCGGTAAAAAGTCTTCTTTTATCGCATACGCGGTAATCATAGCCTCAACTGCTCCCGCAGCTCCCAGTAAATGCCCTGTCATTGACTTCGTTGAACTAACAGCCAATTGATAAGCATGGCTTCCAAATACGGATTTTATTGCAGCAGTTTCGGCCCTATCGTTTAGCTCAGTAGAAGTTCCATGAGCGTTGATATATTGAATATCAGCAGGATTTAGTCCAGCATCGGCCAGGGCCAGTTTCATACACTTAGCGGCACCTTCACCACCGGGGGAAGTCGCTGTAATATGGTATGCATCGTTTGTGCAGCCATAACCCACAATTTCTGCAATGATATTTGTTCCCCTCTTTAAGGCATGATTAAGTTCTTCGAGAATTAAAACCCCGGCCCCTTCACCCATAACAAATCCATCCCGCTCGGAATCAAAGGGCCTGCAGGCCTTTCCTGCATCAGGATTTGTCGTCATTGCCTTATTTGCACAGAACCCCGCCATAGCCAATCGAGTAATAGGCGCTTCAGTTCCTCCTGCGATCATAACGTCAGCAATATCTCTTTGGATTGCCTTATAGGCATCACCAACTGCATTTGTGGATGTTGCACAAGCAGTAACAACACATTCGACAAATCCCTTAATCCCGTACTTGATAGCTATCATACCAGCCGCCATATTGGGTAACATCATCGGCACCATAAACGGACTAATTCTATTAACGCCCTTTTCCAAAAGCACATGATGCTGATTTTCTAGCGTCTCCAACCCGCCGATACCTGAACCGATTATCATGCCGAACCTTTCAGAATTGATCTTGCCAGCAATTATCTGCGAGTTTTCTAATGCCATTTGCGTTGCTGCCATAGCATATTGAGCAAAACGATCCATTCTCTTCGCTTCTTTTTTATCCAAAAAATTACTTGGATCAAAATCTTTTATCTCTGCAGCGACCTTAGTCGGAAGATCCGTCACATCGATCCTCTCGATTCGGCTAATTCCCGATACTCCCTTTTTAACTGCTTTCCATAGAGAATCTGCTCCCTGGCCCAAAGAAGTTATAGCGCCGGCTCCAGTAATAACCACTCTTCTATTCATATTTTTATCCTCCAACTCGTAATCACCACTAACTTTAACACGTTCCATTGTGATAAAATGAACAACTATTGCTGTTTTCAAATATAAGTTCGAGTGTTATAGCCTGCCCCCCGCCACGCACTCCACATGGCACATGGCTCAATTCCAAATCAAGCCTTAAAAAAGAAGCATAAGCTTGCCCAAATCGGCAAGCTTATGCTTCTTTTTCCAACCCTAACCAGTCTATTATCACTTAGCTTCACTACAATAGCCTAAACATTTATACGCATTGTCCAGCAAATTGCGGATACTATCCCCCGAAAGAATTTCACTTTTCTGTTCTAAAATTGGCTGCAACTCTTCAATTGCCGCCTTATACTCACAATTTAAAAACGCCAGCATTCCCTTCAACAAATGCAAATCATTATTATCAGGCAGCATCATTAATGCCTTTTCAAGAAATCCGGCCAGTTTGGCCCTTTCATTCAACCTTAGCAGTCCGGTTCCTAACATAACCAATACACTGGGAAAATAGCCTTCACTGCCATAAAGGAACCGCAAGGCAGTTTCAAATTGCTCTACACTCTCGGCAAACCTTCCGCCCTGCATATATTCAATCCCCAAACAATATAACAAAAACGCATCCTGGGGACTATCAGCCAGCGCCCTTTTTATCACTTCAATATTACGAACCTGCTTGCGCTTAGCTATTATTTGCTTGCTCAGATATCCATAATGAGAAATTATTATATCAGCAAACCCTAAACCACTTCCGGCATTATTGCTTTTAATACTACCGGCAACTTGCTCATGAATCACGCCTGAGAACCGGTACAGCGGATTATTCTTAAACAGTCTGACAACCTGATCCTCCATTATCCCTTCCTGATCATCTAAATAACTGTGAATGGTACAAAAATATCCCTCGGCCTCCTCAGCCTCTAATAAACTACGAAAATAGTCTTCATCAACATTTACCAGCATCTCATCAGCGTCTAAAACCAAAATCCAATTGCCGGAAGCTCGATCAAGACCAAAATTCCTGGCGTCGGCAAAATTACTATTCCACTTATAATCATAAACAGTTGCCCCTTCGCCAAGCGCTAATTCCTTTGTTTTATCACCAGAACCTGTATCAACAATAATAATCTCATCCACAAACCGTCTGGCGCTTTGAATACAAGACTGAATACACGCTTCTTCATCCTTTGCAATCATACATAGACTTACTTTTAAGCCGTTACCCATGATACAAGCACCTCGCAGCCAGCGACTTATAATCCAAAACTTTATAAATAGCCTGCGTCTTTGCTTGTAAATATGCTATTAACACCTTATTGCTTTCTGCCGTCAGCGCAGTTAAACAATGCAGCGTTTTATTCGCCAACTCAACATATCTGGCCGCTAATTGCCAGTTCTCCGGCTTTTTCCTACCCCGAAACCGCAAACAGCTGTCCAAAATATCAATCAAAGTTTGTACAACCTCTGGTTCGCGGGTTTTCTCAGGTTTTATCCCACTATTACCAGCCTCAAAATTGGCCAACACCATTAGCAGCGCTAAAGCGCCGCTACGTTTTTGCGGCTGCCGCCACATAGCCAACGCTAAATCTTTGGCGCGCCGATATTCCCCACTCAAAGCTGCCGCAACAATCTCACAAACCTCTGCCGTGTAAGGCAGCGCCTCATTATTAAGCCTGGCTGTATTAATAACCGCAATTGCCTTTGAGAGTTCCCCTCCAAGCACCAAACTTCGGCACCAATTAGTTAAATCGTCCTGCTCAGCTGCCGCTTCATAACAAACAGCCGCTAAATCCGGTAAACCCGCCTCTAAAAATAGCAGCCCCAAAAACTTAACACAATGCTCTTTCTCAAAACACCCTAGCTCTCTAAAATACAGCAATAATTGCTCGGTGCCAATTTGACTTAATTTCAAAAAAAACAACTGATAAAGCGAACCGATATATTCATTATTAGCACAAAATGCCTGACGATAGTAAGCCTCGGCCTGCCTTGGGTTACCAACGGCCTCATAACAACGCCCCAAATGTTGATAAGCTAAAAAACTCTCCGTGCCGCTGGTATGATTAAACTCTGGCGGCGGCTTTCCCTTATTTATAGCGCCGTTAAACCAGCCAATAGCCTGATGGAATTTGCCCTGTTCCTCTAAAATAGTCCCGGCATCAAAATATAGGTCGGTATAGTCTGGATACACCTCACACTCTCCGCTACATACTGAAAATGCTTCATCCAGCTTTCCTTGATGCCTAAGACCTAGAATAAGCCCCCCTACAGCCGGAGCTCTAAACAAAACTTCCTCCGGCAAAAGCTTACTACAGGCAGCTTCAAATAACTTTACAGCCCGGGCAAATTTTCCCAAGCCAAGCCATTCAACCCCCTGGTAATACTGTAAAAAATAATTATCTGGTTCAGCCCGGCAAGCTGTTTTTAACAAATCCAAATTACGCTTACGCTTTTTATTCCGTCCTTTTCCAATTTGAGACTTGTGCCAAAGCACAGGCTCATGAGCAATCCGCACTTTTTCCGGACAAGTTATAATTACCTGCTCATGAATTGCCCCGGCAAAACGATACTCCGGAAGATTGCGAAACAACCGCAGCACTAAATAATGATTATAACACTGCGGATCCATATCATCATGCAAACATCTAAGCGGTAAAAAAATTGTTTCCGTAAAACTATCGGCACCGATAACAGTTTGCAAACCACCGGCGCCCAATTCCAGGAACTCATCAGCATCCATAACCAAAATCCACTGTCCCGAGCTTTTGCTGATCGCGAAATTGCGCGCCGCGCTAAAATCATCCTGCCAGAGATAATGATAAACCTTATCCGTATACCTTTCAGCAATGCTTATTGTCTGATCAGTTGAACCGGTATCGACAATAACAATTTCATCAACTGCAGTTTTTACGCTATTTAAACAGTAAGCCAGATTCTTTTCCTCATTGCGCACAATCATTGTCAGACTAACAGTCGGCATCATGCTTGATTAGAAGCCTCCTCCAGCACGGCACGCAAAACCGGAACATCCTGATATTTTTCTTTCGCCTGCGCGACTATATCCTGGCGCATCTTATCGTATAACCGTATTAACCGGATATAACTCTTTGGATTTTTCGGTTCTAAACTCATTGCCTGTCTGTAACAATAATGGGCATCAAAGAACAGCCCCTGCTGCTCTTTGGCTTGTGCCAAAATAAAATAAGCCGGTTCACTTTGACTGTTTTGGGCAATATAACACCCCAAATACCGCTGTGCTAACTCCATATTTCCATAATAAAAGCATATCTCACCCACGGCTAGGCACATCTCATCCCTTGATTCTGGCGTCACCCCTTCAAGCAGGGTCGTAGCCCGTTCCCATTCGCCTAAATCAACCGTCCGTTTAAAAATATCCAATAGTATGGAAATACCTTCTTTACCTAATGTTACTTTGGAAAAAGTACGACTGCCGAGATTGTAAGCTAAAATACCAACTACACTGGCACTGTCTTCCGTCAACGGCAGTGCTTTCACTTTTTCCGCTAATTGCCGTACTTCTTGCTGCCGCCCCTGCAGCCAAAAACAGAAGATCTTATTAAACATCGCTGCTGAATATAGCGGATCTTCTGAAGTAATGCTAGTAAACTTATTTATTGCAGTGGTAAATTGACGCTGCTGCACCAGACAAATGGCCTTTTTAAGTATTATTCCCGCCGCCTCATTAATTTTCATTCCCGACTCTTCTTCAGCCACTCTTGTAGCATTTTCAAAATACTTATATGCCAAGGCATAGGCTGATTGCTTCATTAACAGTTCGGCAACACAAATATTAGCCGCCGAACTCTCAAACTCGCAAATCTTTTCCAACGCTTGTTTGGCATATACAGCATCCTTGCGTGGTTGTAATATCCGACAAATGCATTCCAGCGAAGCTGAAAAAGCAGCGTTGTCTCGCAGCGACAAAATATAATTATGCAGAGCTTCCTCTTCGTTACAGAATAACTCTGCAATCTGCCCTAAATGATAATAAGCCCGAAAACCTTGGGTGCCGCTTAATGGTGCAAAATGCGACGGCTGTGCCGGCAAAACTACCGCTTTGCTAAAAGCAGCATATGCCAAGCCATACTCCTTTTGTTCATAATAAATTATCCCCTGATAATAATGCAGGTCAGCATAATCAGGAAACCATTCTAACCCTTGCCTGATAATATTAAGCGCAACTTCGTACTTTTTTTCATTATAATAACACAGTACAATATAGCGCATTAATTTCGGCAAATAGCTAGTACTTTTGTCTATTCCTTCTGCCCCTTTAATAAACTCCTCAGCCGCTTGTTCGTAGCTGCCAACTCTATATAGCTCTACTCCGTAATGATAGCGTAATAGTTTATCGTCCGGGTTTTTAAGAATATGCTCTTCAACCATCCGCAAATTCCGGTTTTTTTTGTCTTTTTCAACAATTTGCTGATCAAGGAATCCATAATGCCGGATGACTATATCTTCAACAATAGCAAATTGCGCTGCCGGGTTATTTTGAATAATTACGTCCGCAATTTGTTCATGAATAGCACCGCGAAACCGATATTCAGGTCGATTTCTAAGCAGCCTGAATACTATATCGGGAGACATCTCAAAGGCTCCGTTGCCGCCGACAAAATTTTCTATACGCAAAAAGTACCCGCTTATATGCTCAGCCTCGATCAATTTGCGTAGTTTACTTGTACTCTCCGGTGCTAATTCTTCATCAGCATCTAAAAATAAAATCCATTCCCCTGTAGCCCGCTCCAGCGAGTGATTACGTGCGTCACTGAAACTTCCATTCCAGGCGAAGCTCTCCACCTTAGCCCCAAACTCTCTGGCGATTTCGCACGTATTATCCGTAGAACCGGTATCAACAACAACAATCTCATCCACCGCATCGGTTACACTTTGGAGACACCGGCGCAAATTTTTCCCTTCATTTTTAACAATCATACACAAACTGACTTTCATATCTGCATACCCCGCTAAAAAAAAATTATCGAACCTTATACAGTATATGAAAGCCAGTTAGGCAGAGTTCTTTAATACTTATGTTTATTCTAATATCACCCACCGTTTTGCAATTACTTATCCTTGATCATGCTTAACCGTACCACTTATCCTTAGAGGAACATATTATGTTACATGAGTACTTCGCGCTCAAATATTTATAAGGAGATAACCGCATGCCTAACTTTAAAATTTTTCAGGACGTTGCCGATCAAGCACGTATTAAAATTTACGGAAGTGATAACCAACCGATTGCCCAAGATGCTTCCGGTAATATTGTCATTACTACCAGCACCACCGGCTCTTTAAGCGTTACCGGTACTGTAAGTATCACCACTACTGGTGCCTTAAGCGTCACAGGCTCCGTCAATGTTGATAATACTGTCAGCGTTACCACCGGTACTGTTACCATCACCACTACTGGTGCCTTAAGCGTCACAGGCTCCGTCAATGTTGATAATACTGTCAGCGTCACCACCGGTACTGTTACCATCACTACCTCGGGTGCCTTAAGTGTTACAGGCTCCGTCAATGTTGATAACACCGTCAGTGTTACCACCGGTACTGTTACCATCACTACCTCGGGTGCCTTAAGTGTTACAGGCTCCGTCAATGTTGATAACACCGTCAGTGTTACCACCGGTACTGTTACCATCACCACTTCTGGTGCCTTAAGTGTTACAGGCTCCGTCAATGTCGATAATACTGTCAGCGTCACCACTGGTACTGTTACCATCACCACTTCTGGTGCCTTAAGTGTTACAGGCTCCGTCAATGTTGATAATACTGTCAGCGTCACCACTGGTACTGTTACCATCACCACTTCTGGTGCCTTAAGTGTTACAGGCTCCGTCAATGTCGATAATACTGTCAGCGTCACCACCGGTACTGTTACCATCACCACTTCTGGTGCCTTAAGTGTTACAGGCTCCGTCAATGTTGATAATACTGTCAGCGTCACCACCGGTACTGTTACCATCACCACCTCGGGTGCCTTAAGTGTTACAGGCTCCGTCAATGTTGATAACACCGTCAGTGTTACCACCGGTACTGTTACCATCACTACCTCGGGTGCCTTAAGTGTTACAGGCTCCGTCAATGTTGATAACACCGTCAGTGTTACCACCGGTACTGTTACCATCACCACTTCTGGTGCCTTAAGTGTTACAGGCTCCGTCAATGTCGATAATACTGTCAGCGTCACCACTGGTACTGTTACCATCACCACTTCTGGTGCCTTAAGTGTTACAGGCTCCGTCAATGTTGATAATACTGTCAGCGTCACCACTGGTACTGTTACCATCACCACTTCTGGTGCCTTAAGTGTTACAGGCTCCGTCAATGTCGATAATACTGTCAGCGTCACCACCGGTACTGTTACCATCACCACTTCTGGTGCCTTAAGTGTTACAGGCTCCGTCAATGTTGATAACACCGTCAGTGTTACCATCGGTACTGTTACCATCACTACTTCTGGTGCCTTAAGCGTCACCGGCTCCGTCAATGTTGATAACACCGTCAGTGTTACCATCGGTACTGTTACCATCACTACTTCTGGTGCCTTAAGCGTCACCGGCTCCGTTACAGCAGACAACGCTACTACCGACGTAACCGCACTCAATCTTACTACAAGTGACACTACGTTCTCAGCTTCAGATACCTGGACAGTACTGCCGTTTAATGTTTGGACAGTTGGCGCGTATAATGCCAGTACCACCAATAGTGCAGGACTTATATTACAGGTAAGTCCCGATGGCACCAACTATTTAAATGAGGAACCAGAAATAACTTTGCCTGCAGCCAGCCTTTCCGCCTTTGTTTCCACCTATCACTTTAAGTATGCAAGAATGTACTATCGGGCTACTACTTCTGGTAGTACTGTGACACTAAACCTCTATTTACAAGGCCACGCCTAAAAAATGCTGCTTATCTTACTAATACAGCACACTAAAAGTTATCCTTATATGGATTAAATCCAAAAGGGGGCGTGTTGAAACTTTCGTTTCAACCCCTCCCATTTTGGAATGATTACTACAATCATTACTGCCATGTCTATTTTCTCTTTATTATGTACCCTAAAGTACCCCCTGCCTGTATGCTAACATTAGGGAGGAACCAATTATGGGATTTACAATTATTAAGCCGCCGCAAAAAGATACATTTGTAAAACAAAAATCGATTGGCTGTAAATGCTTTAGCAAAAGCCTCACTGTGGGGAGAATAGGCAGCAAAGTATACCGGTCGCTAATCGAATTTGATATATCACAGTTGCCGCCCTTTTTAAAAATCTCAAATGCAACTTTAAACTTATACTTAGCCCCAAACACGTACCCTAGCATCTCTAAAACGGTAGAGGTTCACCAAATTCTATCAGAATGGTGTGCAAGATGTGTATCCTTTAAACACCAACCTCTATTTAAGCCAACCCCTGCGGCTAGCTTGAAGCTGACAAAACACCACAAAAACCTAATATCCTTTGACCTAACCTCATTAATTGAAAAGTGGTACCAAGGCACAGAAGCTAATCTAGGGGTTTTGCTAAAAATGGCCAACGAATGTTTTCCTAATGAAATTGTCTTCGCAAGCAAAGAATCGCCTAACTCCGAGTCTTGGCCCTATCTGCGAATAGAATATTTAGACCCTGCCGTTCCCTGTAAACCAGTCCGTCCACCGCTGGAAGTAACGCTGCATGTAACTGCGCGTAAAGACGCTGCTTTTACTGATCCCATTAAAACCCTGCCGTTCAACTATACTTATATCGTTACAAATGTCGGCTCAGCTCCGGCGTTAGCCCACCTTCAGTTAAGTCCCGACGATCATCATTGGGAAACAACCGGCCAAACCAAAACAATAAACCCAGGTGAACAAAAATTCTTTGTCCCGGACTATATTGCAAAATATTCAAGGCTAGGCTATAAGTCCGAACATGCTGACGACCATAGTACCAAACTGCTTATTCACATTCAAGGCCATAGCTAGTCATTACTCCTATTCAATTTATAAACTGTCAAACATTCTTTAAGCTCTTGTGCCTTCCACAGGAAGGCATCAAGAGCCTTATTCATTTTTCAAACCATTACAACCAGTATTAAGATTTCATAGCCATTATTGCTGCTATGCCAACTATTAATCGTCCTTAGCCAGCCGCTTTTTTAATTAGTCCCAAATATAGGTCAACGATTTTCCCACCACCAAATTATTGTCATATAAATATCGTCGCGGTGAAAAGCAGGTTGTTTTATCAGCAAATGCCGGATACTGCCGCTCAAAGAAATCCTGCGCATCATTGAAAAACATGCCGCACTGCTCAGAAAAATATGGAGCCGGTGTTGCTCTGTCATAGCTAAACACTGTTCGCAATTCTACACTATAATAATTCCAGACAGTATTTCGCCAGCAAAGCACCGGAACGTTCATAGCCATCGCTTCTAAAAGAGCAATTCCCTGACTTTCGGTTGCTGACAGCCATACAACGGCCTTAGCCTGATCTAACAACGCCTTATATTCGCTTCGGCTATATTTTCCATATGTAATTTCATGAACCTGTTCACCAGCCGAACCCAAACCATTCTTCAGCGCCTCTGTCAATGCAGTATTTCCTTTGTTATAAACCACTATAAGCTGTTTCTCTTTAGTCACATCGGGCCGCCATTCATCGGTATCAATACCTACCGGCCATATCACTATCTTTTCCCTAATACTGGGCATCAAAAGGGAATAAACCTCGCCTGGCCACCGGCAAGGAACAATCACCTTATCAACCTTAGAATGTCCGATAATACCTTGCAATTCCTGCGGAACTACTACCAGATTCGGACCGGCCCATAACTGTTTACAGCCCAACTTTTCTTTATTTTCTATGGCCCATACAAGATGATTAATGTCGTTGACTACCCATATAACCGAATAAATCCTATCAAGCTTGGTTACCGGCGTAACCAGCATCCAAGCCACATCATCGCGCTGCCGCAGTTCTTTTAGCAGATTTTCGGCAACTACCGTCGGCCCGCCGGAGTGTCCGCTAGTACTCCAACGCAGATAATATTGAAAAATCCGCTCATCTATTTTGCCAGCCTTATCACCATCGGCTAAAGGTTCCAGTAATACAATCACCGCACCTCACCTGCCATTATATTATTTAACTATTCTCGGATGCAGTTAAGCATGGTTTCCCAATATGCCTGCGGCAAGCCTACTAAATCAATCCAAGCCCGGGTATTCCAGCCGCAAAAGGCATCAAGCGAACTGCCAAAATCAAATAAAAATACATTTAACCCTTTGTTTTTTAATAATCGCTTTTCCAACACCCTTCCCGAACACCCCATTGCTACAACAATTACTTCATACTCCCGCTTACGTTCAAAATAGTTTTGGATAGTTTCCTGTTCTATTCGGTCAATGTCCACAAAAGAATTTTGGGTAGGAGTTTTTACATGCGCAGTATTACCAAAAAGCTTTTCTAGCGTAAACGGTGAGACATTTTCATTTCCTACAAAAATCGGATTTTGCGATCTTAATAATCTTAAAAAAGCAATTGCACTACTCGGCTCAAACACTGCTAAATAAGCCAATGCGACAGGAGAATAAATTTTCTCGCCAATAAAATATTTATATATCCGCGAAAGCATATTATCAGCCCATTCATCAGGCGATAAGTGAATACCTGGCTGCATCCCCGGCATAAATCCAAATTTTTTTGAGTGCAGAGGCAAACACTTTACTATTCCATCACCGGCTAAAGAAAAAGCTTCCTGCATCTCAGCCGCAATTTGTTTATTTCCTGCTTGCAGCATATCATTTTTGCTTTCCAATAAATTAACATCACCATCACCAAAACGCATATAGGCACCATTTTGTCGTAGAGAAATTAACTCTTGGCACTGTTTAATTGTGGTAAGCGGCGTTTGTATTCTAATACACGAAGGAAAGCCATTCATGCTATCGTTCATATCAATGCATCTCCTACTTGCTTTTCTGGTCCTTCACTCGGAAGAACTAAACCGACAAAAATTGAAGAGTCTTCATTCTTAGGTATGATCCGTCGAAGTTTTTTAGGAAATTACGGCAAACTTGCCCGGTAAAATCTTGATGATCTTGTTGTTTCATAGCAAAAAACCCCATAGTAACAGGAAGTTCAACATAGTCACCGGGAAATCCGTAACAAAAAATCACATAATTGGTAAACCCGGCTTTACTTAGTAACTGCATTAGCTCCTGTTCATCAAATAATGATTTATGTAATTGCGCGTGATAGTTATCGAATAATACGTCTTCCGTATCGCCTCCATGAGTGTAACGATACACATTATACAAATCAAATACCGGACCAGCAGTTCCTGGCATATTTTCAAGATAAAATCTCGCAACGTTCTTAAAGTAAGGAATCCCAATGTAACAAATGAACCCTGTAGTTGTTAATTTATTGTATAAATCAGTTAAATGCGTTACTCGTTTATCACGATACAGATGCTCAAAAAATGCGTTACTAAACGCACATTCAATTGATTTAAAAGGAATTGGTAAATTAAGATCCAGTACTAAATCTGTCGCCACCGTTTGGCGTACATCAATATTAATAAACCCGTTTATTTTAGCACCACCACAACCGACATGAATCTTTACATTCTCCATTTCCGCTAAATTCATAGCCTCACCCTCCCAAGATATACTCAAACCGCACCTCACAGCCATTCTTCTGGAATTAAACACGAAAACTCTACTCTTTTATAAGCGAGGCATCTACGCCAACAAGACCTGACACCCCAAGCTTTTTTAGGCTGTTAAACTTATCTTTAGCGATATTCTGATATAAGGCATCTTCTATCGAAACTCCGGCCACTAATAAAGGAATAGCTTGCTTTAGAGCATTCAGCCACATTGGATATTCGTTTTGGGAAAATCCATACAAACGAGTCGAAATCGCACCTTCACATATAAGAGCATTAAACTTTTGCAAATTCCAATTATTGAAGTTAAAGTCTTCGGATAAAAAATAGCGACCGCTAAGTTTCATAACAAAAGGCGTTGTTTCGTATATTAGATATGGTGCTGTCTGAATTAATGAAATTGCTTCCCCCAGCCCTTTAAACTTACTGTCCACAGCCGCTCTAACTGCCGTATCGGTTCCATTATAAAGATAACAATCCACTAAATTAGCAATATTACACGGCAATTCATTGTTTAAACCAGATTCTATAAGCAGTATTTTAGCCTTAGAAAACCTGGCTCTAATTGATTCGATTGTCCAAACAGTTTGCTTCGCTCTTTCTTCCGGACAAAAAATAGACCTTATGTCGGTATAACACAACGGCGCATTTGTATAATATATAACTGATGTAATAATAAACAGCACTGGCTTATCACATAGCTTTTTTACTTCATCCATCAGCGCTTTCCCCTCGTACTAAATTCGACCACCTTCATGCAGAGCTATTGTACATACACTGCTTCCTATAACTAAGGCATTTCTAAAACCTTAAGTTTTTTCTTGTATCAGTGTATTCTGCATAACTATCATTGTTACAGCAGCTAAAAAAGTAAAAGTCCGAATGGTAAAATCCATCCAGACTTCTTTATACGGCGTCATAATATGCACTTTGCCGATGCAGTAAAAAATTGGTCTTGCAAGCTTTGGGCTGCTTGATCTTCCTTAATAGCCTTTATCGCTTTAGCAACATTATTGGCGGCGTAAAGTATCAGCTTATCGCCGACTGAGCTAGTAGCAGCTGACGGATCACCAGCCTGATGAGTGGGAAAATTGGCGTACCAGGATATCGATGCCGCCACCCCAGGAAGATGGTTTAACCGTCCCAAATTTTTATGTCCTTCCGGATTCACCTGTTCCATATGAACAAGCTCCGGTCTTATTGACATTATTAAAGAAGTTTCAATAGCTCCGGCGTGATCCAACACTTGGTCCAGGGTTAGCATTTCCATTATCTCCGCCTGCTGAGCCTCAGTCAGCCAATTGAAGAAACCGATGCTGTATATAACATAATCCTTCTGTTCATAAAGACTGCCCTGCATAAAATAATCAACAAAGGCAGCGTTACCGCCATGCGATGAGAGAATAACAATCTTCTTAAAACCATTCCTAGCTATTTCCTTAAATACCTCATCCAGGAGAGCATATTCCAATTCCGGTTTTATTGCAATCGTCCCCGGCGTATGCCGAGCCTCATTTATCTGTCCGAAATAGTAATAGGGAAAAACCACTGCCGGCTCGCTTTTTACCGCTTCCTCAGCTATTTTTCTGCCAATCATCATATCAGTCCCCAGAGGCAGGTGACTTCCATGCTTCTCAATAACGCCAAGCGGAAAAATACAAGTACCTCCAGTATCTTTAGCCGCCTGCGCAAACTGGTCGGCGGTTAAATCTTCCCATAACATCCCTATTCCTCCCAAAGTTTATTTTAGAATAGTTTAACCGTTTAACGCTAAAAACAGCCAATCGGCTTGTGAAGATATTTCTTCAAAGGCCGATTGGCTGTTTTTATATTGGGGTTATTACTCCCACGGCATCTTGTTTACTGTCGCCGGGATGTCAGGTATTAGGTCGCTGTTAACGCTATAGCGGAAAGAGTAACTGCCTGAACCAACTTCCAAACTCACGCCTGCGGCGTCTTCAGCAAGTAACCCGAGCAGCGGCAGATTCGCTAACGCTGCGCCACCTTCAGTTACTGCACTTACTTTAGCATAAGGCAATGTAACTTTAGCCGTAGTGTTTGGCGGGATGGTCACATCTACCGACAAAAAATCACCTGCATATAGCCACTTAGTTTTAATAAGGCCGTACATTGATTCCAGTTCGGCACTCGCCCAACTAAGAGCTTTTGAAAGCTGCGGCTTAATAATAATCCGCTTGTAGCCAGGGATTGTTTCATCAAGATCCAAACCGGCCACAACTCGATACAGCCACTCACCAATCGCGCCATAAGCGTAATGATTGAAAGAATTCATGTTTGCGCTCCAAAATGAACCGTCCTCCTTAATGCCATCCCAGTGCTCCCAAATGGTGGTAGCACCTTTGGTTACCTGGTATAGCCAGGACGGGTAATCGGTAGCCAGAAGCAATTTATAGGCCACGTCCGCTCGACCGTTGCTGCTCAGAACATGGCAAAGATATGGCGTACCAACAAAGCCAGTATCCAAATGCCACTTGTTTTTATCTAAATATTTAACCAGCGTATCAACGGTTCGCTGCCGGTCCTTTTCTTCCATCAGATCAAACATTAAGGACAGAATATGCGCTGTCTGAGTCGGCACTGCAAGCCGCCCGGCAGGGGTAAAAAACTCTTGTCTGAAAGCCTGAACAATGTTAGCATGCAGTTCACGATAAAGCTTCTCATCATCTGCTTTTTCCAGAAGCGCCGCTGTCTTGGCCAAAATACTTGTTGAATAGGCATAGCAAGCGGTAGCAACCAACTCATTGGACGTCGCCCCAACAAAGCTGCCTTCTTTAGCGTCAAGGGCAAGCCAATCTCCAAACTGAAAACCGCTTTTCCACAACAACCCATTTTCAGCTACACTCTTGACGTATTCGACGTAAGAGCGCATACTTTCGTAATGGTCTTTTAGTATTTGCAAATCGCCATAGCACAGATAAATTGTCCACGGGCAGATTACCGCCGCGTCACTCCAAGCCCCGGCAGTAAAGCTGCCAAAAGGAGCGCCAAGAATGTTTGGCACTACAACCGGTACACCACCGTCATCCCGTTGTTCGGCCTTTACATCCCCCAACCACTTTTTCAGGAACAGCGCAGTATCCATATTGAAGCAGGCCGTACGGGCAAAGATTTGGGCATCGCCAGTCCAGCCAACCCGTTCATCTCGCTGGGGACAATCGGTGGGAACTTCAACAAAGTTCCCTTTCTGACTCCAGAGGATATTGTGTTGGAGCTGATTTACCAGCTCACTAGAGCACTCGAATCTTCCGGTCTCGGCCATGGCTGAGTGAATTACAATACCAGTGAAGTTTTCACGCTGGATCTCACCAGGATACTGAACAACATGGACATACCGAAATCCTTGATAACTAAAATGCGGCTCATATGTCTGCTGACCATCATCATTCAGGATATATTCGATAGTCTGTTTTGCAGTTCTTAAATTCTCAGTATAAAAATTTCCTTCCTGATCCAACACCTCGGCGTGTCGGAGAGTTACCACCGCTCCTGCCGGACCATCAACCGAAAAGCGAACCCAACCAACCATATTCTGACCGAAATCCAGTACCGTTTCCCCCTTGGGGGTATGAATTATCCCACTAGGCTTAACTTCCTCAATTACTTTAACCGGCTGTGACTCTTGCGCAATAAGAATATCCTTTGTTTGTTCCAACACCTGAATCCCTAGCCAATCGCTGTCGTCATACCCAGGGGTATTCCAACCATTTTTCACCAAGCGGGCATCATATGTTTCTCCATGATATATTTCGGACATAAGAATTGGACTAGTTGCCGATTTCCACCCGGCGTCGGAAATAATCTCCTCAGTGCCATCCTCATAGGTTACATGCATTTGGCAGAGTAAAGCTAATTTATCGCCGTAATTGTATTTCTTTTCTTCCCAGCCCATATTACCATTGTACCAGCCGCCGCCCAGCATAGCCCCGACGGCGTTGGTGCCGGTCTTCAACAGATCAGTTACATCATAGGTCTGATACTGCAACCGTTTATGATAAGCTGTCCACCCAGGAGTCAACAGCCAATCACCGACCTTGCCGCCATTTATATATAATTCATAAACACCAAGGGCGGTTACATAAACCCGGGCGGCCTTAATCTTTCCCTTTAGTTCAAACGTATTTCTTAATAGAGGGCAAGCTCCGCTTTCCGGCATTTCAGGAGTAATCCACGGAGCAACCCAGGCGCTGGATTTTAAAAGCCCAGTTTCCCAAAAGGCAGCTTTACTCCAAAGCGATTCATTTCCTGCACCATCCCAAACCTGTACTTTATAATAATATCTTGTCCGTTGTATTAATACTTCACCATTATATTCCACATGCACCGACTGGTCGGACATTACTTGACCCGAATCCCAGACAATATTGTTAAAAACTTCATCAGTGGCAACCAAAATACGGTACGCCGATTGCATGATATTCCTCGCTTGCGTTTGAAGTTTCCAGCTTAGCCTTGGTTTTAGAACATCAATGCCAAGCGGATTGATCCGGTACTCGCATTTCAGGCTTACAACCTGAATGTTATTTGCCATATACTATTGAACCTTCTTTCTCTTCGCTCTCAACTTGACCCCACGGATCAGTTCACCTTACCGCTTGGCTTCCCAATACCCAGCGTACGGATCAACCGGGCTTACGCCTTTAAACGGCGAACGTCCCAACAGTTTTTCCACTACCGCTTTAACGACATAATCATTGCCTGAATAGCCGTTAATAAGCGTCTTTAACTGCGGGATATCCTGCAAGAGATACGGACTGCCCACAGAAACCCCTATTGTTGGCACATCATTGATAAACCACGGCATATCTGCTCCCATCGGCATTGTCCAGTGGACTCGGAGCACTGTCTTATTGCTGGCCGGTTCATAATTAGCAAAATAGATTACAGCGTCATATTTGGCTTTTACTTCTTTTACTGAAAGCCCCATATAACTAAACTGATACTTATCTTTATCAAAGATTTCTACTTCAAAACCTTCCTCTTCAAGCAGCTCCTTAAACAAAAAATGAGCATCCTGACTGAAATGCGCCTGACCTTCACCTAAGACATACAGCCAGATGCGTTTATGGTCCTTCACATTAAGCGGCAAAACCTGCTGTGTGTCTTTCACCAGCGTCACCGCCAAATCGGCGCACTCCTCAGCCCACTCAGTATGCTCCTGACATTTTAAACTGGCCAGTGCAGCTTCTTCCTGGACAAGTACGCCTGCCGCCTGCTTCTTGTACAGCCCCAGCGATGCCTTTAGTGCCAAAATACGGGTAACCGCCTCATCGATACGTTCCAGTGTCAGAATACCTTTTTCAATTCCGCCCAGCATAAATTCCAAATCTTCCTCAACATTCCGGTTAAAGAGAAACATATCACAACCGGCAGCAATTGTCTTCGGCACCGCAACTTCCCGGCGCTCGGCCATAGTAAATCCACCCATCGGTGACGCATCAATAATTATGACACCATTAAAACCAAGCTTTTCGCGCAACAAAGTTTTCATTAATTCAGGTGACAGCGATGCCGGCATAATCTCACTGTCTGTTATCCCTGGTACAAGCGCCCGCGAATACTCCGGCAGCATGATATGCCCAACCATTACACTGTTGGTGCCAGCCTCGATCATCCCCTGATAAATTTTTCCGTAGGTTGCATCCCATTCCGCAACTGACTGATTGTTGACGCCAATGTGCAGATGCTGATCCCTATCATCACCGCCGTCGCCAGGAAAATGCTTGGCTGCTACAGCAACCCCGCTTTCCTGCGCTCCCTTCATATACGCCTTAGCCATCTTTAGCACCCTGTCCGAGTCCGAGCCATAGGTTCGCACATTGGTTATCGGGTTCTTACAATTCCGGTCAATATCCACAATTGGTGCAAACGACCAGTTACAGCCTACAGCTGCGCCCTCACGCCCTGAAACCAAACCTAATCGGTATGCCATCGTCTCATTATCGGTCGCTGCCGCCTGCATGGGATAGCCGTAAAAAGTCCCGTCAGCAGCACTCCCATTGCCGCCGACTTCCAGATTAGCGGCAACCAACAACGGCACCGCTGAATTTTCCTGCAAATAATTATGAGTATCCTGTACTTGGGCTCCCGGCCCGGCCCTAAACAGAATACCGCCTGGCTGCATGGTATTTAAAAGGTTATCCAAGTATTGCGGTTCTGTACTCAGGCCTATTGGGCAAAACAGTTGCCCTACTTTAGCCTTGAGGTCCAGCGAATCAAGCGTCTTTTTAACCCACTTAATATCTTCTTCATTTAAATTAAACGGTTTTGCTTTTAAATTAATCATAGTGCCCTACTCTTCCTTTTTAGCATAGTTTCTTGCGTTAAAAAGCGGCAATGGTTTTTATCGTCTATTTTCTCTTATCCGGACGCCTAGGCCTTAAATACCTGTTGCAATGCTTTTGCTATTTCATTCATACAATCTTCGGCCTGCGGATAAACACCAATTTTGTCAATAAAGGCATGATCTACACCACTATAGCGAATTACTTTTGTTTTTACTCCGGCTTTAGTCAACTTCCGGGCATAAGCCTCGCCCTGCAACCGCAGATAATCATACTCCGCGGTTATAATAAGCGTTTCCGGCAAATTGCCCGCATCCTCTGCCAAGAGTGGCGACGCATAAGGTTTTATCAAGTCCGCCTTTTCTCCTACATAAAAACCATTCATCAGTGGCGAAGAATCTCTTAATGCTGCTAAAGCACCTTTGATTACTTCATGATCAGCCTTAATTACATATTCTTTAATATCCCATTTATAATCCTCAGTCACTGCCGAAAAATCAAGAATTACTACCGGATAAATTAATGCCTGAAAATTAATCATTCCAGTTCCTAAATCACGATCCATCATTGCACATACCGCCGCCAGGTTACCTCCGGCACTATCACCGGCAACAGCGATTTTCCGTCGATCTACCTTAAGCTCCAAAACATTAGTCCACACCCATTTTACGGCGTCAAAGCAATCCTCCAGCCCTACAGGAAACTTGCGCTCTGGTGCCAAAGAATAAGCGACAGATACCACAACAGCCCCTGCCTTCTCAGCCAAAGCTTTACAGCAGTTCTCAACCGTATCTACCGAACCGCCAAAGAAACCGCCGCCATGAAAAAAAACGACTGCCGGCATAATATCTTCCTTTAGTGGAGAATACACGCGGATAGGAATAACGCCGTTTCGGGTTTCAATATCGCGATATTCAGTCTTAATTTCACTACATGTCATATCTTTATTAGGAAATCCTGCAAGTCTCCTTAAGACTTCTACATCAAACCCACCTGGAACATCGCCTAAATCCGGCACTTTAAAATCCAACAAAGTCTTCAATACCCTTTGATCAAGCACACCATCGGCATCAGAGTCAGGAATGTGTTTTATAATCATATCAATACCCTTCTCAGGTCTGACAGTAAACCGAGTTTCCATAAGAGCTACCAAAATGTCATAGTCGTTATTTACAGCCACCTAATCATCCCCCTATTGATACCAGCTAATGTTTTCATGACAGGAAAACAAGATTCCATCCGAATCAAACATTGCAGGGATAAATCTATTACGATAAATTTATCCCTGCACCATTTGATAATCGGGAAATATACGCGTTTTCTCAAGCTCACCAATTCGCAACATCGCCTGCTTCCAGAGCAGACGATGTTGCTCAAGCTTATTCCTGAACAGGCTTTGACGACATTTCCGGAATCGGAATAACTGCTGCAGCGCTCAGAATACCGGTTATAGCAAGCACGCCGTAAAACACTGGGAATCCCCCCATTGCCAGTAATGGTGACGCTATCGCCATTACTAGTGACTGCGGTAGCGTACCGGCGATATTCATAATACCAAAATCTTTGGCGGCATCTTTCTTGTTAGGCAGAATTCTGGCGGTTAAAGCCATATCCACTGCAAGATATGCTCCAAAGCCCGCGCCTATAATTGCATTACCGATAAAGACAACAGGCATGGACGGAGCAAACGCCAAGATAAACACACCAATTGCTACAAGAACTGCCGCACCCTCTACAAACGGCTTTTGTTTGCGATACTTATCGGAAAGCATTCCCCCAAAGAAGCTGGCCAGTGCTAAACAAATTGTCTGAATCAGCATGGTTAAAGCAGCCACACCGGTAACTGCCTCTGCTGGAATATTAAATTTCTGCATTAAATACAGCGTGCCGAACATCTGGGTATTAAAGGCCATGCTAACCAGAAAACGAGTCAAAACACCCCAGGAAAAGGCCGGATACTTGCGGGGACTGGGATAAACTTTTCCCAACTTCTCGCCAAAAGTCAGTTTTTCCTGAACTTGATTTACTTCAAGTTGGCGCAATCCGGGTCCGTCTTTGATAATAAAGCAGCATACTACTCCACAGACCACGACAACACCGGCAATAACATCAAATTTAGTAGCTGTCGGAATACTATTCAGCGCAGTCATCAGTCCCATCCCAGTAACAATAGCCACCGGATTAAAAAGACCAATTATTCCTGAGGCCATACCGCGCCGGCCTTCCTCAACCTGGTCGGGAATAAGCGCGGAAAGCGAAGCCATTGCAAAATTTATGCAAAAAACAGCTAAACACCAATAAAGTATGATCTGTCCGATATCTTTAGTCGCACCAAGTGCCACAAGACAAACTCCGGCTAATACGCTACCAGCTAAAATCCAGGTACGTCTGCGTCCAAATGACAAGTTCGTTCTGTCGCTAACCGCACCGCCAATATAGCTGGAAAAAATTCCAACCAACGATGCTAAACCAGCCGCCATCCCCATATTTGCAGCAACGTTCTGCGGATCAAGCTCCACTAATTTTAGCGTTAAAAGTAGTGCCAGCGGAATTACGGCCGCCATGGTGTTGCCCAATTGCCCAAGCACCATACCAATTAGTAACTGCCAGAAAGGAGTCCTGACAGCAATCATATTATTCATCTCTAATCGTCGTCCTTTCAATATCGATCGATGACTCCTGATCACAAGCTGCCTGCGTTATAAATAACACCACAGGCAGCTTGCCGAATTACTCTTTAATTTTTAGAAGAAGAAATCAAACTGGGTGCGAAATATCTTTTTATCAGCGCCATCATCAACAGCTTTACCCAGCATATAGAAGCAAGTCAGCTGAGCCAGACGTTTAGGAGTGTAATGGAATCCAATTGTCGTACCCTTGAAGTTTACTGAGTTATTATCATCGCCATAGAAGTCGTTTACATTGCCGCCATAACCGCCAATCACCGCATTATACGGTACTTTGCGGTAATTCACAAACACATCATACGAATGCGGCACCGCCCAAAACATTGACTGCTTGTACTTAAGCTCCGCTAAATATGATTTGTTATTAGCTGTAGCACTGGATTTTACCCCGGCAGTAGTTAACGTGAAATTGTTACCAAGCTGGGTATCAAAACCAAGCTCATAGAAGTTTGAAGCAGGTACTGTGACATAATTGCCGCCAGTTGTTTTCCAGTCACTGATTTTTTGATAAGCGGCCTTAACATTGGTACTGGGAGACGCAGCATAAGCAAAATCCACGCTGGCATAAGGCATTCTAGCGCTTATTAAGTCTGAATTAGTATAATTACTATCAATCTTCGCTTGTGCTAAGTAATACCTGTCAGTATCATATACCTGACCGTATGCCACGCTGGTTTTTAGTTTGCTTGACGCATCAAAAGCCAAGCGCGCCCCGCGCATCTTGCCAATGTAAGTCATGCCATAGGCTGGACGATTGCCAAATTGGCCGGCAGTAAGTTTGGTTGCTTTACTTAGTGCGGTGTCTACACACAGTGTCTCAAAATCGGTATCCATATCGCCGCCAGCCCAGCCTTGAGTATACTCATTGGTTTTATAGGCGGCCTGGAATTCTTTTTCCACAGTAACAGTTGTTGTGCTATCAAAATTATAATGAGTAAGAAGATCCATGTGCGCCGCTGTTAACGGCCAAATTGCATTAGTCGTTCTTTGATATCTGAACCCGAGATATGAGCCTTGAATACTAAGCTGACCGACGCTGCCTTCTACGGCTTTCAGTCGTACCCCTATACTTTCAAGCTCAGCCTTGTATTCAGCAGCCAATTTTTCGATTAACGCTCTTTGCTCAATATTGGCTTGTTCCTCTTTACCCATTGCTTTAGCAATAATAACTGCGATTTCATAGCGGGTCAGCGTTTTATCGCCATTGAATTTTCCGTCGGCGCCATCAATAATGCCAGCGGCAACAAGCTTTTTAACAGCAGTATAAGACCAGTGGTTTGCGGGAACATCAACAAAGGGATTAGTTGTGGCAGCAGCAGCAGCGGTGCCGACAATACTAAGCATTAAGACTAGTGTCAGTGTAACAACCAAACTTTTTTTCATGAATACCCTCCTCAAACCTTTTTCGCAAATGTTTTCCAGTGTCCATGTTTCCTCAAAAACATCTGCTGTAAGTAAAAAAATAATAGCCCACCTTTTTTACTGAGTTTTCTCTAAACCCTCACTCCCTTTAGCCAGTTTTTTTATAATAATGCGACAACTTGTCCTATTTAAAAACAAGCCTTCGCAACCGGCATCATAGCTAAATATGCCAAAAGCGTAAATATAACATAAAATATCATGTTATATAAAATTTTCTGTTATTTCGCGATAAAAAAATTGGATTATCAGCCCTTACTATCTAACAGCCAACAAAAGCTAATATATCTTTTACCGAACCTAACGCAAAGCTTGCCTTCGAATTCGCGGCAGCTTGTCCCACACCAGCCACCTTCATGCCAGCCCTAATAGCTGCGTCAACACCAGAATCGGCATCTTCCACCACCAGGCACTGTTCGGGAGCTGCTCCCATTCTGGCAGCCGCCAGCAGAAAAACTTCCGGATCAGGTTTGCTGTTTTTTATGTCATTACCGTCTACCACTGCATCAAACTCGTGCGCCAGCCCCACTTGCTTTAAAATGAGGGCAGTATTTTTACTTGATGACCCAATCGCGATTTTTATATAGCGTTTTTTAAGCTCGCTGATAGTTTCCTTTATCCCTGGTAACAGGTCTTGTTCAGTCAGTTCTGTTAGCGCCTCCCGGTAGAGCGCATTTTTGGTCGCAGCCAGTACTTCTTTTTCGTTAGCACTATACTCACGCGAAGCTTTCTCCAGAATTATCGCTAAACTTTCCATACGGCTGACTCCGCGCAAACGATTGTTGATGTCCCGGTTAAACACTATTCCTTCCCTGTCGGCAATCTTCTTCCAGGATAAATAATGGTACTCATCTGTTGACACAATAACGCCATCTAAATCAAAAATAACTACTGTAAACCTCATCTATAGTCACACCCTAAAACGGAATTATCATATTTGTATTATACTGGTTGAGTTTTCAAAAAACTTTCCCTTGCTTAATAAAAAGAATAGTCATTTTTATTATTCATCAAGGTAACTTACCTTAATTTTTATTAAAATTCTGTCAAGATATAATAAAAAATGCCTTAGTGACTTTTTTATCACTAAGGCAAAATATAGTCATTTTATTAAACAGAATTATTACCAAATTAGGAAAATGGGTATTCGGATTATTAAGTTTGAAATCGACTTAACAAAGATTGCTATCCCATTTTCAAGATGCTGTCAACATAGAACTTCACTTCTTGAGCATAAACTTCATCAGAAATAAACTTTTGTTCTAATAACTTTTTGGTTTTCTCCGATACCTGCATAGTGGTAACAATCTCCTTACCAGCTGTTTCTAAAGCCTGCAGATAATCAGAAACCATAGGAAGTAATTCAGCTACTTGAGTACTCAGAAGAGCACCTTCGGAAGTATAAATTTCACAAATCACCTCAGTACCAAGATTGCGTGCATGGCGATTAATACAATGAGAAATTACTTGAAAATGAGACGTTTCAGGATAACCACAATTAGACATCATTATTAGTTTTGGTACTGCAATGGTAGTTAAATGGCGATATTCTCCATCTTTATCTTTATCCCAATAAGGACTGCCAATGACCATTAATCGATCAATAAATACTTTTAACATACTGGATATATTATCAAAATACAGCGGAGTAGCCCAAATCCAAACATCTGCATCTTGTAATAAACACAGCACTTCATTCATGTCATCTTTCACTACACACGTTCCAGGAGTATTAAACCAACAAGCTTTGCATGCCGTACAATACCCAATATTCTTATCTGCTAAAAAAATATTTACCGTCTCTGCACCAGCTTGTTCTGCTCCTTTTAGAAAGTTACTAACCATAATATTTGTATTGCCTGTTTTACCTTTATGGCTTCCATTAACAGCGACAATTTTCATTATGACTACTTCCCTTCTTGTCAGCTTATCTATGCACAAAGTATATCAAATGAATACAATATATAACAGTCTGGTAAATATAACCAATTTAGTGTATAATATTTATAGAAAATAGTATGTAGATTCTATTGAATTAAAAAGAAGCACCTTATTGATGTACTTCTTTTTTGCATAACGATTTATTATTTGAACTGTCACTAAGGCAATTTTATACTTAGCGTTATTTACGAATAAACCGGCGACAGTTCCAATAACCGCACTTCATGTGGACCTAAATCGCAGGTAATATTCCAGCTTTTCTCTATTTCCTCCTGGCGCACAACTTGTTTTGGTACGCCTTTAGTGTTTAGATATTCGATATCAGCGGTTGTCAGCGACTGCGGCGCCCCTAACTCCAGCCATAAATCAAAAGCGCTGCCATGCTCCCGGTTAATGGTATAACTACGGATAGTGTAATCCCCGGCAGCAATGCCTGTTATATTAAAATTCATTTCCAGTTGACCGGTAGCAGCAAAAACATGATAACGCTTTACTGCGTCGATCCCTAATAAGTCATTCATACTATACAGCTTATTAATATGGCAGTAATTATACACCAAGAGTTGATATTTATCACGCGTTTTGGTGAGGCAGTAGCCCGGCCCTTTTGAAACCAGCCGTTCCCCTAGCTTAGCCAGCAATTCATAGGCATAAAACCCGGGTTTCTTAATACCGTTATAGGTAATAAGACCAAGCCCGCCATGAAAGGTATCCCTTGCCAGCGGCAATTCTTCCAATAAATCGGTGCCAGTCCAATAACACAGGCTGGCAACTCTATCTAAATTGTCATTAATATTTCTGGCAATGTACGCCGCCTTAAAGCAAGTATCGTTAACAAGATCACGATGCGACGGAGTAGAGTTCCACTCCGTCACATGAATTTCGGTTTGCGCAATCTTCAGTTGTTCAATTTTATCATTTACCAGTTGCACAGCGTCACTTAAATAGGTTTCTGAATTTTCCTTTAGTTCTACCGCTGACGAGTCGAGTTGCTGCAGCATATCTTCCAATCCGCCAGGATAAGAGTGAAAAGTAAGAAAATCCGGCAGACATTGCTGCTCCTGGCAGTAACCAATGAACCTTTCCAGAAAGTCATTTTTCCAAAGTGAATCGAAAGTTATTCCCGGCCCCCCAACCTTAATATCAAAACAAACTGCCTTGATAGTTTGGTAGCTATCCAGATAAAACCGGCAATACTCTTCAAAGTTTCCGCGCCAAAAAGCAATGGTATCCGGCTCATTCCAGATTTCCAAATACCAGGTCTTGACTTCTTCCAAGCCATACCTGGTTATACAGTGTACAACCAATGACCGTACAAGAAGTTTCCAGCGTTGTATATCTTTAGGCATACTTATATTGCTTGTTTTATAGAATATTTTTTCGGCCCCACCAGCCAAGTCACTAGGCATAAAACCCAGCTCAACAAACGGCCTCAAACCAATGTTCAGCAGAAAATCAAAGAGTTGGTCGACATAGGCGAAATTCAAGCATGGCTGCCCCGCTTCATCTTCGTGGTAAACCATCATCTCGTCGTCAAAAATGCCATGAAAGCGGACATACCGGAAACCGATTCTTTCCTGGATCGCTTTGAGGTGACGCTGAACTTCAACATACAGACCCTCCTTGGCCTTGCCGATAGAACACAACTTTCGCCAGGAATGTGCCAGTTCCTTACAGTGTTCAGGCATTTCGATGTTTACCGTCTGTGTTTTCCTGCTGTCAGCTTCAGTAATATAGGCCGCCTCATTCAAAGACTGACGTAAATACTTAAACAAACCTTCATAGGCATTTTCCCGATTATAGTCTAAATACTTAGGTATCGAATTATCAATTTTCCCCGGCTTCTTAGGCTTTTCAAGCAAACCTTTGCGGTACTG